>JADMIO011101928.1_pt1 | contig 46817 bp, 41 predicted proteins | sample 8958161 | NCBI WGS metagenome assembly JADMIO01 (sample SAMN16585339, study PRJNA669376) | soil metagenome | isolation source: Crop rotation soil | place: USA: Cullars Rotation, Alabama | collected 2011
GCGACTTCAAGTCACGTGAATTCCAAGCTTCGGATCCCACTGTGCTGGAAAGTACCCAAAATGAAAACCAGGATGTAGGAAATGACGAAGCCTGCAATCGCGACACAAAGCCCGACTGCAAGTTGAATGCGGAGGTAAAGGGACATAGGTTTCATGCCCCCGATTCTACCCGCCCGCGCAGGAAATTACCCCAGCGTCACGGATTAGGTTGATTTAGGGCGGGTGCTGGAGAGTTGGGCAGCAATTTACGCCTTGCATCTCGATTGCTTAGTCTGTCGGATGCCTCCCATACCTCGGGCGGCAGATACCGATTCAAGCGAACCCATGAGTTGAGACGTTGCGCGTCCATTAGAACTTGGTCTAGTTCGATTCTTAGTTTACTCCTATCCACCCACCACCCCACGGCCAGGGCCACGATCATCGTCACCAGGAACAGGTCGCGGATGGTGAATTTCATTGAGTCACGGGTGAAGATACCGCTGTGGCCGGAATTCGATCTCGTGGGACTCATCAACAATGCGCCAAGGGCGAAACATGGCAGCTCGGTATTGTTTCGCTAGTTCTTGGTGCCGAACTTCCGCCTCCTTTCGGACCAAGAACGAGCCTACGAGCGAGCCATAGTGCTCTTCATACTTGCCGGGGCTTGCCACCAAATGCCATTTCGGAGGAAGCGCTGCGGCAGCTTCGCGTTCATGAAACAAGGCGCGCTCACGCAGATAGCCGATTCTAGCTGCCGGACCAGCGATCAACACTGTTGCCACCAGCAGCGTCTTCAGGCTGAACTGAAACCAGCGGCGTTTGGGCTTGTCGCTCATGGCAGGCTTCGCAGGCTGTACTTCATTGGTGTTGCTGGCCAAAACGGGCTGATAAAAGTTAGGCAGGGTCATTGCGGCATAAATGCGCCAATGAAGGCAATGAGCAAGAAGAACAGCACCAAGAGGACTGGAGTCACTACTAGACCTATGACCATTCCCCCCAGCAAACCCAGAAAATCCACGCTGGCCTTCTTGCGTGGAGCATCTGCGATAGGTGATGGCGATTGGTACGGGTTCTCTTCCATACCCCTGATTCTACCCGCCCACGCATGAAAAAGCCCCAGCGTCACGGCTTGGGTGGGTTTGGGGCGGGTGCCTGAGGTGTGTACGGACAAAAGCCAAGCGGATGAAAATGCAGAGAGCCGTATCCAACTCTCCCTTCCTTGGAGGCCTGAAGGCCAATGACCGCCTGATCTAGCAGCAACTTTGCTCGATCAGTCATAGGCTGCTTTGTCTTCTCGTCCTCGGAATGTCTAAGTAGTTTCGGCTCCTCGACCTCTCCTTCAATACAAGCCTCTTGTATCCGCACTACGCGAGGGGCGGCCACCATCTCGGGGTATATCAACGATACCTCCCTTGGGGTCATTCGACGTATGCGGAGAGCTTCAAGTTCGACAGAATCGCCAGACAACTCAAAATTCAGCAGTTGGGCGATGAATTGAAACCGAACGGTGGGGTTATCAACGAATGCTTCAAACTCCGCCACAACCTCATCGACTTTCGACTCGTCAAGGCGAAAAGTCTTGTGCCGCGTCCACAACGTTTCAATTACCACGGCAAGCATTGAAGCCCTGGGCTGCCCAAGGTTTATTTGGCCGAGTCCCGCGAAGCCAAACATCCCGTCGTACTCTGGGTGATGGAGAAAGAAAGATTCGGCAAAGGCGCTCCCGGCCTGCTCAATGTGCTGATGTGTCGCAGCCAGGATTTGCCAAAGGTCAGGTGCCATGCTGGAGCGTCCCTCCCATCGGCTTTTACCGACCCTCCGCCAAACCTTTAGACGGCTCTGATGGGACTTTACGAGCGGCTGGAGGATTGGGAAGCACTTCAAGATTGCATCCCGTAGCAGTGTCTTCGGTTCTGGGTGCATCGTGCCTATTGTAGCGGTGGCTTTTCTTTCGCGGGCTCGTTAGATTGACCTTAAGGAGACAACGCAATGCCGAATCTGCTCATCAATCCCGACCAGTCCGCGCCAACGCTTCCTATTTTCGTTACGGTCGCCTTGGACGATGAAAATCGGACGTTTGGCCTCGTCCGCGGTGGGAGCGCTGAGCTTAAGGAATATGAGCCCGGAAAGTGGTGCGTGACTGCGGAAGTTTTGCAGTCTGACGGCACGATGGAGCGCCGCCCGATGCCCGATACCTTCCTCTTCCAATCCGAGGGGGGCGACCTGGTCGATTTCCTCAACAACTGCGCTTGGGTGCCCCAAGGCTAACGGACATTCAAGGCAGTCAGCGGCTCCCATTGTGCATAGTTGTACACAATCAGGGAATCGGCTACTTTGCCGGGAATGGATTCCGGCGATCTCACCAGCGAACAGGTTAAGGTGCTTCAGGAGCAGCTTAGGCCAACCTTTCTCTACCTCCAGCGGCTAGTGGGCCGAATGGAGAAATGCGGCTTCAATCGCCAAGATGAGATTTATAAGGCGGCAAGCGATTCTTACGACCGGGTTTTTGGTCTTAATGTCCGCCTGCATTATCTGTGCTGCGATGCTCAAAAAAGGGAGAGGGAGGCCGAGCGGAAGGCGAAAGGGGAGCCGTTCCGCCCCGGATGGTCTTGACACTCGACACTCAGCGGGCCGGCGAGCTAGGCCGACATCTTCAACACCGCCTCCACGTCCCAATCTGGCGGAGCGATGCATTCCGGCCCCTCGTGAATTCGTGCATCGTTTACGTACGTGCTCACTGGCCTTGCAGTAAAGTCCTCGTCAGAATATGACGCCAGCAAGTGGCTCGGGTCTTTGTTCGCACAGTCCAGCCATGCGTCGTAATCTTTGGGCTGCAAGATCACTGGCATTCGGTCGTGGAGTTTCGCTGCCACTGCGTTTGGCTCAGTCGTAATTAGGGTGCAACGCTCGCATGCCTTCCCAGCCTCATCCGTTCCGCTTTCCCACAAACCAGCAATCGCGAAGAGTCTGCCGCCGCCAACTTCGTGCAAGAACGGATAACGCTTCTTGCCTCTCTTTAGCCATTCGTAGTAGCCATCGGCCAGCAGGAGGCAGCGGTTCTGCTGGTAGAGCTTCTTGAATGTCGGTTTCGTTGCAACGCCGTCAGCACGGGCATTGGAGATTGGTCTGGGCGACCACGAACGAACAATGCCCCATTGAGCGAGCGACAACTCTGGCTTGCCATCCACAACCTTAACGATGGCAACCTCAGAGTCGGGAGCGATGTTGTAGCGGACCGGGAGCTGGCGCAGCACGTCCCTCGACATCCCGAGCTGCTCCTCGATTGCGAGTATGGACTTCCTGCCGTCCACGCGCTCGCTGAAATCGTCGGACCTTTTGAGTCTTCCGCACATCCCACCATCCTAGCCGGACATTTGCCGGAAATCGACCGCACAGATTCAACGGAGATGAGCGCGGAGGGCCTTCAAGGTGGTCTAGTCGCAGCGCTGGGGAATGCGTCAGCGGGGCGGCAATGCGTTCGGCCTATCGTGGGTCACGTGGTCCCCGGATAGCCGCAATGAAGACTGCGGCGACGGCTGCAAACACCAGCAGGGCCAGAAAGCAGACACAGGCTCCAAGCACGATGAACAGTCGCGGCATGGTTGCGAGTGTAACCGGAAATCTCCGCCTCGACTTGACGGAAGGGAGCGAAGTGGGACATCCGCGAAGCAATCGCAGCCGGTTACGTCGAATCGAATGACCGCTACTCGGTGGGCCGATTCACGAAAAGCTACCGGCTGGCGAAACAATTTCGACGCCCAAAAACCGAGCAGTACATCCTGCGCCGTACTCTTTCGACTGCTTCGAGGGTTCGCATCGACAAGACCGATACCGTTGGGCAATTGCTGGTGGATCAATTCAAGCGGGTTCGACTGGTGGGGACGGCGAGCGGTTGGGACGGATTCTGCGCGGCCCAAATCCGGGACGGATCGTATTACGCGACGCGCTGCCAGTACGGACGGTTTCACTCGACATTCACGGGATTGAAGCGAGACGTACGGAGTCAATTGAGCATAGAAGGAGAGCGGCTAGTCGAGCTGGACATTGCAAACTGCCAACCACTCCTATTGTGCCTGACAGCAACCCACAGCAACAACAGACCAACCCCACAATCCACACCCACACCCAACAACCAAACCAACCCCTATTCCTATTCCATATGCCGCGCATTCTCGACCGATCAAAAAATCAGGAACTACACCGAACTGTGCGAGCGCGGCGAGTTGTACGAGTTCCTGGAGCGGCGTTGCCGTGGCCGGCTGACGCTGCGTGATTGTATCCCGGCCGCTCGGTGGCACCCATACGCAACAGACCGGCCTTTGACGCGGAAGGACGTGAAGCGGCAGTTTCTGGTCATGCTGTTCGCCGACGTTGCCACCACCAAACGCATGCCGTTGTTCGACGTGGTGGGGACCGAATGGCCGGCCCTGGCGGATTACATCCTCGACGCCAAAAGGGACTGCTACCAGAACCTGGCCCGCGACTGCCAGCGGCTGGAATCACGAATAATGATCGACGGCGTCGCTGGATCGCTACTGGCCGAGCCATCGATTCCAATCGTCACGATTCACGACGCGATCCTGACGACCGCGGCGCACGTGCCCTCTGTCGAGGCGGCAGTCCTCGCGGAGTTTCGCCGGTTGGGAGCGACGCCAAAAATAAGAGCGGACCACTACTAGACAAAACGGATAGTATCGACGATAGTCTCGGTATGGAGAAGAAACGAACAAAACGCAAGAAGCTGACCGACCAGTTGCGGCAGGCAATTGACGATTCCGGCCTGACGAGGTATCGCATCGCTCAAGAAACTGGCATCAGCGAAGCGACATTGAGCAAGTTCCACCTGGGCCAGCGGGGGCTTTCGATGGAAGCCCTAAACGCCCTGGGCGAGTACTTACAACTGACAATCCACCTGGGCCGCAAGCCCGACACGAAAGGCAAGTGAACTATGGCCAGCATTTCAAATGATCCCGGCGGACGGCGGAGGATTCTATTTGTCGATCCCGCAGGGGAACGTAGGACCATCCGCCTCGGCAAAGCATCCCAGCGATCCGCCGAGAGCTACAAGGGGCGCGTCGAGCAACTCCTGGAGGCGCAGATTCTCAATCGGCCGATGGACTCGGACCTAGCCGAGTGGGTCGCAGGGCTGCACCCCCGGATAGCCAAGAAGTTTGCGAAGGTTGGCCTGATTGCAAAGCCCGAGGAGAAGGCGGCGACGACACTGGGGGCGTTCCTGTCGGACTTCACGACCCGGCGAATTGATGTGAAGCCGGCTACGAAGGAAGTCTGGTCACAAGTCGTGCGCAATCTGCTCGAACACTTCGGGGGGGATCGCAATCTGGCAGACGTATGCGAAGCGGATGCGGAAGATTTCAAGATGTTCCTTGTCGGCGAGAAGCTGGCGCCGACCACGATTCACAAACGACTGCAGTTCGCCCGCATGTTCTTCAGGGCAGCGAAGAAACGGAAGCTGGTGAAGGAAAACCCGTTTGCCGAAGTGACCGCCAAAGCGGTGTTGCGGCAGGATCGACAGTATTTCATCACACGCGACGAGACGGACAAGCTGCTGGCGGCCTGCCCGAATCAGAACTGGCGGCTGATTGTGGCGCTGGCCCGCTATGGCGGTTTGCGCTGTCCAAGCGAAGTGCTGTCGCTCCGTTGGGAGGATGTGGATTGGACGGCCGGGAAGATCACCGTGCAATCGCCGAAGACCGAGCACCATCCTGGCAAGGGGACGCGTTCGATCCCCCTATTCCCGGAGATTCGGGCGGAGTTGGAAGCGGCATTCAATCCCGAGGCGACATACGTCGTCGAAGAGCGGATGCGGGCCAGCGCCCAAGGCAAAGCTGGCTGGCGGAATTGCAACCTACGCACGCAATTTGAGCGGATCGTCAAACGCGCTGGCCTAAAGGCATGGCCTCGACTCTTCCATGCCATGCGGGCCAGCCGGGAAACGGAACTGGCAAAGGATTACCCGATCCATGTTGTCACGACTTGGCTGGGGAACACGCCACGGATTGCCCTGAAGCACTACCTACAGGTCACTGATGCCGACTTCGAACGGGCGGCGGGCATGGACCAGGACGCGAAAGCCGGCGGCGCGGAATGCGGCGCACAAGCGGCGCGAAATGCAGCGCAGCAGACACGCGCTGGAAAGAGCGGGGAATTGCACGAATTGAGCGCAACCCTAACCAAGTGCGCCACTTCTGCGATTCCCAGCGACACTCAACTTCTTTCTGCAAAAGGACTTAACGGAGAGGACAGGATTCGAACCTGCGGTACAGTTTCCCGTACACCGGTTTAGCAAACCGGCGCTTTCGACCACTCAGCCACCTCTCCCAAGGTGTGCGGCAGAGCCAAGTTAGGGCCGCTGTGGGGCGGGCCGCGAAAATGGCTGCCGATACGTCGTTTATCGACTAGAATTGTGACGAATCATGGCGACACCCGCAAGCCGTGCTTCTTTAGCAGTTCGCAACGCAATTTGAGGCAGCTTCAGGCATGACATTTCTCCGCGAGTTCAGGTTCAGCCTGGCTTTTCTGGCCGTTGGGGCCTCTTTTTCAGCCGGCCTTCGCCAAACCCTTGCCGTCGAGGCAGCAGCCCTGGCGAAGGCGGTGGAGTCGGTGACGACGGAGGAGCTGCGGAAGCACGCGGAGTTTCTGGCCGACGACACGCTGGAGGGTCGCGAGGCGGGAAGCCGCGGGGGGCAGGCGGCGGCGAATTATCTGACGAAGGAGTTCGCTCGTCTCGGGCTGGCGGCTGCGGGGGAGAATCGCTCGTATTTTCAGGGGTTCAATGGCTCGTGCCGGAACATCCTGGGGATGATTGAAGGAAGCGACCCGCAGCTCAAGGAGCAGGTAATTGTGTTGGGGGCCCATTACGACCATGTCGGCTACGGGCGGAAGGGGAACAGCTATGGCCCGGTTGGCTATATCCACAACGGGGCAGATGACAACGCCAGTGGCGTGAGCGGCCTCCTGGAAATCGCCGACGGCGTCAAACGTCTGCCGACGCCCCCCAAGCGGACGATTTTGTTTGCCCTGTGGGATGCGGAAGAAGCGGGGCTCATTGGCTCGAAGCATTGGATCAGCCGGCCGACGGTGCCGCTCTCCCGCATCTCCCTTTGCCTCAACATCGACATGATCGGGCGGCTTAATAACCAGCGGGTCGAGGTCTATGGGACGCGGACGCTCGCCGGCAGCCGGCGGCTCGTGAGCGAGACGAACGCTGCCGCGGACCTTTCGCTCGACTTCAACTGGAACGTCAAGGCGGACAGCGATCATCATCCGTTCTTCGCTCAGGGAATTCCGTTCCTCATGCTCCACACCGGGCTGCACGAGAATTACCATCGCCCCAGCGACGACGCCAACTTGCTCAACCTGGAAGGGATGCAACAGGTCACGCGGGTGACGCTGCAAACCCTGCTCCGCTATGCCGACGGTGACGAGGTCGGTAGATTCCGCGAATCGTCCCGCCAGGAAACCGAATGGCATCATCAGCAAATGGACCAGCCGCAAGAAGCTCAGCAGCCGCGGTTCGGGCTGCCTTGGCAGCGGGCCGCGGGGAACGAACTGCGGATTGTGCTGCTGCAACCAACCCCCGGCTCTCCCGCCGAGGCGGCCAGCCTCCGCGCCGGAGACCGGCTGGTAAAGTATGACGGCGCGGCGATCACCGACGAAAACCTGCTGCGGCTGCAACTGCTGGGTGCAGCAGGAAAGAAGTCCTTCCTCATCGAGCGCGAAGGTGAAAAAGAATCACTGGAAATTACTATCACTCCGCGCGGCGGTCCCATCCGCGTCGGGATTTCCTGGCGGGAAGATCCCGCGGAGCCTGGCAGCGTCATTCTGACGCAAGTCATCCCCGGCTCCGCCGCCGCTCTCGCCGGCCTCGCCGCGCGCGACCGCATCTATTCTCTCGGCGGCCAGCGTTTTTCCAATGGCGACGAGCTCGGCAAGCTCATCTCAAGTGCCACTAGTCCGATCGAAGTCATCATGGAGCGCGGCGGCCGGCTGCGCATGGTGAAAGTGATAACACTGCCCGTGGAGAAGGCGCCGTAACCATCGGCGACGGGCTTGACTCCTAAATTCTTCAAAAAACTGATGTCGGAAATTTTATCCGCAAGAAAGAATTTATTTCGCGGATTGAATTGCATCTAGTACGTTACGGCACCATCAGCGAGCCAATTTCCGCTGACGGACCCTAAGGGAGTCCATTCTTCCACTGCGGCGATAATGCCCGTTGCCAATAGGAAAAGCACCGAAAAATGCCGGAAATGTCATCGTTTTTTGCGATTGCCGATTCGCTGGGCTGCCGATGCTTGATTTCCGTGCCGCGATTACAATGCACGGCGTGACAGCGACATATTATGAATCTCTGGGTCAGAAATTTGCGAACCGAAAGACCCCTTCCGCTGTCTGTAGTTACGTCACCTGGACCGATAGCGACCGATGAAGTGCCGCCCGTTGCGGCATGAGGCTTGCTTGACAGTGCGGCTCGCTGCACTGGCTGCCGGAACGTCCGGCAGATGCTTTTTGGGGCGGAGTCCCGAAGCTCAGGCAGATTCAGGGTCCCGGCGATGAGGTTCGCATGCTCAAGGAGGAATCCATTATGAATGAACAAATACGCAAAGCCATTCGCCACCGTGCCAGCAAGGCCCGCACCAAGACGCAGCTTGTGAAAGCAGTCTTCGACTCCTTCCGCAGCTCGCAGATTGATCCGCGGGGCGTGTCTCTCGAAGACATGAAGGCTGCGGTCGTGGTCGCCGCCCACGCTGCTCGCGAGGCGGGACAGAAGAATCCGGCAAACATGCCGGCGTAGAGAATCAGCTGACAGTCTTTTACAGGACGGCCTTCCCAGGCCGTCCTTTTCTTTTGGAGCGGTCGCTATCTGAGACGCCCGCTTAGCGCGCCGATTTCCAGCCGCTGTCGTCCCACTTCTCATCCTGCGTGGGGGCTGCTTTGTCTGCGGCAAGTTCCGCGGACGCCGTTTGCACCTTGTAGTTCACTTCCTGTGTCTTCTCCGGCCAGCGAGCGGGGACGACTCCCCAGGTCGCTGCACCGAGCGGCTGAAGGACGCGAGCACGCGCGGTCTTGTCGTTGGGGTTGATCAGCGCGGGGGCTCGGCTGCCGGGCTTCACCCGCTGGTCAGCTTCCGGATCGGTAACGGGGCGGAGCGTGCTGGGTGCTTCCGAAATCCGCGGCTTCATACCGGGTTCAGAAATTGTCGGGCGGCTGAGCTGGATGCCGCTCTTGGGCTTGTCAAAACTAGAGCGGAAGTTCGAGCCAAAGACTGCCGGCGAACTCGTGGCTGAGGGACTGACCGTCGAGCCTGTCCCAGAGCCGTCGCCCAAGGGAGTTCCAAGGTTATTGGCGGGATTTTCAAAGTTGCTGGGAGGCGTAGTGCTCGGTGATGCGCCCGGCACCGTGCGGCGAATCGCCGGTGGACTGGTGGGAATCGTGGTGCCAGGGCTGATGAACGGTGCGGTCGTGGAGGGAACGCTTGTGGAGGGAACGCCAATCACGCCGGTGCCGGGAGGGGGAATGGTCCGCTGCGGCGTAAGAATGTTGTTGAATCCCCGGGATGGAGTCGTCGTGCTGGGAATCACGGGAACAACCGTCGCCGGAGCCGTGTAGTACGGAACTGCGGCTGGAGCACATCCGGTGGCGGGAGCGCAACTGCCATAGTTGCAAGTCGTGGCGGCGCTGTTGCAGGAGCTACCCCCGAACCAACTGAACAGCCGGGATCGCTGCGCCTGGCACTGGGTGCCGGTGCAAGCTCGCTGGCAGGTGGTGGCGACGGTGGCGCCTGGCTGGTAAACCGTGACCGGCCGATAGTACGTCACAGGGACCGGCACCATCCGTGTTTGATAGTAGGTCGGCGGCACATAGTTCAGCCGCTGCTGCTGGCCGTAGTAAGGAAATGCTTCCGCTCCCGCCGACGCTCCGCCGGCTGGGCTGATGGCATAGCCGGGGGAAGCGGGAGCGTAGTAAGCGACCGTTGGCGGCGGAGCGTAATAGGCGACTCGCGAGGCCTGAGCGGACGGAGCGACCGCCACTCCCTGCGGATAATAGGCTTGCTGCACCGGATAGCCGCGCTGATACCCGGGGGCATAGTACGCCGTCTGCGGCGCGGCATAGGCATAGCTCGGAGCCGCCCCATAATAGCCGTTGTAATAGACCTGCTGGCCGGCGGGGAATCCGCGGATGCTTTGAGCGACTGCCGTCCCTCCGACAGTGAGCAGGACGAGCAGGGCAATCAAGCTGGTCTTTTTTACGTTCATGGAACTTCTCCGCGTTTTCGCTGGCACCGACTTCTTTAGAGCCGATGCCGGCCACTCTTGTCAATCGTTTGTACGCTCATCTTGAGCGTTTGCTGACAAATTATGTTTGTATCGGCTTTGCGGTTTGTACCGCTTATGCCGCCCCCGCTGCCGTCTGCGCAAACTCTGCCGCTTTGGCAAGAACAAGGGCCAGGGAACCGTAGGTCACGGTTGAGGAGAAGCAAGAAAAACCTAGACGCACGAAGGTACTCTATTCCAGCGGCAAAGTGCGGCTCTCCAACTCGCCGGCCTCATGCAACTGCCGCAAGACCGCTTCGATAATTCCGGTTGAAAGCTCGCTGACGACGATCATGTGTCGTTCGCCTAGGTGCAGCCGGACTCGCGTTTCATCAACCATGTCGCCATTAGAAGCAAGTAATTGTGGCGTGGCAAAGAACAGCCACCGCTTTCGACCTCCAAAATCGATGGTTACCTCGACGCTGGATGTCAGCGGGTCCGTGATTGGATCATCGATGGTAAACGGTAACAACTTGTCACGATTCCGACATCAATTGCCAACCAGCCTACGGCGCGAAGATCGGCAGGTAGTTGTTCGGCATCTGCAGGATGATGCAGGCCATGGCGGTGCCGAACTCGGCGCAGACTTCGCTATCGCCGAAGCTGCCGTCGCCACTCTGTTTTTTGAGGAGCGTGTCGCGAATGGCGGGGTACCACTTGGTCCAGTAGTCGCCGCCGGCGTGCCACATGGCTTGCACGGCGTAATACTGGCCGTAGAAGAAGTAGCCGTGGTAGCCGGCGTTTCCCTGAGCGCCGCCGGGGAGGTACCGGATCAGCCACTTGAGCCCCTTCTCGACCTCGGGGGAATCGTAGATGCCGGCGCTGTAGAGCGAGACGACGCCCGCCGCGGTGAGCGGGAAGGTGCCGCTGCCGCCGCCGCTGATTTGATAGCGGAAGCTGCCGTCGGCGTTCTGGCTTTTCTTGACGTAGTCGATGCACTTGCTGCGGACTTCGTCCGGCACGTGGATGCCGGCGTCCCGGGCAGCCCGCAGACCCATGATGTTGCAGATGGTGATCGAGAGGTCCGCGTCCGACTTCACCGGCTGATAGCGCCAGCCGCCGGCTTCGTTCTGGCACTGGCAGGTGAGCTTGACGGCGAGGCGGAGCTTGTCGCCTACGGTGCTGTCGATGTCGGCGCGGTCGGACATACCGTAGACCTCGGAGAGGAACAGCGTGGCGAAGCCGTGGCCGTACATATTGTCCTGGCCAAAGCCGGGGGCGGAGATGTAGCCGCTCTCCTGGACGCACTTGGTGATGTACTTGACGCACTTATCGATGGTCTTGCCGAATGGCCCTTGCCCCGGGGGTGAGCCGCTGCACATGAAGGCCAGGCCGGAAAGACTTCCGACGGCGACGCCGCCCGGATAGCCGCCGTGGCCAAAGGCCCCTTCATCCGCGCCGGAGTTGTTCTGCCGCTTGGCGAGCCAGGTGAGGGCCTTGTCCACCGCCTTTTGGGTTTCCGGCGTCATGTACTCCGCCGAGCGGGCAGCATCGAACTTGTCGTCCTGCGCCCTGGCCAAGCGCGGAGCTATCGCCAGCGAGGAACCGAGGGCAGCCGAAGAGGCGAGAAAACCGCGGCGTGAGAGGGACATGGCGAAACCTGCAAGGAAGTGGGGTAGGCTTCCAGCCTGCCCCCTAGCTGGAATTGGTTTGGGCAGGCTAGAAGCCTACCCCACTATTATGCGCGATTGGGACACAAAGATACCAGCACATTTGGGGGAGTTACAAATCGGCATAGCTCATCAGCCGAATTCTGGCTGCTTCGATGGCGGCGAGGGCGCGAGGACTGGTGAGCATCTTAGTGATGCCGTCCCGGTCGGCGGCGACATTTTCATAGCCGGGATGTCCGATGGCGCGAGTCTCGTCGTCGTCGTAAGCGGGATGGGTGACGAGGAGCCAAAAGTTGCCACTCGTCTGATACTTGGAAATGAATGCCAGCAGCGATTCTTCCTTTTCCTTCGCGGATTGTTTGGAAGTGCCGACATCGGGGACGTGCTTCAACTGGCGTGCCGCGGACAAGCCTTCACCCTCCAGTCGCAGCTTGAACTCCTTGGCAAGATTCTGCGTGAGGGCTTTGAGCTCCGGCGTGGCGGTGGCGGCTCCCATGTGGGCCGAGAGATGCGTTACTTTGGGAAGATGCTTCCGCAGCAGCTCAATCTGGGCTCGCAGCTCGCGCTCGACTTCTTCCAGCTTGGGGGACGAATCGAGAAAGCCGGTGCTTCCGGCTGGCGCGTTGTTTCCGACACGAGTGCGAGGATGGAAGTAGCCGTTGGCATCGACCAGGCTGGGGGCGTGCGTGAGGGGCCGCCACTTCACGCGGTCCCATTCGCTGGTGAGACAGAGATGGACGCCGACATCGATCTGCGGGGCTTCCTGGAGTCGCATCACCGCATCGAGGAACCAGGGGCCAGGAGCCAGAATCTCCACCGAGCGGCAGATTCCTTTCTGGCAAGCCTCCAGGCAAGCCGCATTGATGGAGCGGGATGCGCCCATATCATCACCCCGAACCAAGAGGCTTGTTGACAGTTGCTCGGCAGCTTGGAGCCCCGGTTTTGTGCCCTGGGCAACGGCCACAGAGGCAGCGACCGCAGCACCGCAAAACAACCGGCGGGAAATTGGGTGAGACATGAAGCTTCCGTGGATTTAGGACGTATTCTTGATGAGGCACACTTTAGCAGCATTTCCGCGGTTGTTCCCCGCAGTGTTCGTTCGAGTAGAATCTAGCTTATGGGTCTGCTTGATAAAATCCAGAACATGTTCGCCGACAAGCGGACCGATCTCAACGAGCGGTTCGAGATTGTCCGCGAAGCCGTGCACGGGACGATGTCCAACTTCCACATGGCCATCGACCGCCGGGACAAGCGGACCATCGGGCTCAAGATCCTCGACAGCGAGAAGACCGCTGCGTTCGAAGCCCGTTTCAAAGGGCTGAAGAAGCCGTGGGAAGGGCAAATCGCCCTGCGGCTCAAGCATCCGAGGATTGTGGAGACTTACGAGGCGGACAGGGCCAAGGACGGACGTCAGTTCATCGTGATGGAGTATATCGAGGGGACCGGCCTCAACGTCCTGCTCAACAATCGGGACAAAGTGGTCGTTGGGCACCGCCACGTCCTGGTGAAGGAAATGGCCGAGGCGATCGACGCGGTACATCGGGCGAACTTCATCCACCGCGACGTCTGCCCTCGCAACTTCATCGCCTCGCCCGATGCGTCGAGCCTCAAGCTCATCGACTTCGGCCTCACGCTCCCTGCCGAGCCTCCCTACATGCTCCCCGGCAACCGGACCGGCACGCCGCTCTACCTCGCGCCGGAGATCGTCCGCCGCAAGCCGACGGACCAGCGCGTGGACATCTTCGCTTATGGTGTCACTTGCTATCAACTTTGCACCTTTGAATTCCCCTGGCCCTCCACCGACACCACCGGCCGCGGAGCGCTGCAGCACGACAACCTGGCCCCCATTCCCATTTTGACGAAGCGGCCGGACCTTAATCCCATGCTCGCCAAAACCATCATGCAATGCATCATGCCCGATCCCAACGCCCGTCCCGCCAACATGGAAATGGTGCTCAAGGGGCTCAAGAATGTGCCCGATGAGGAGTAGCGCGCACGTCTACTTCTTCACCTCCTTCGCCAGCCGAATGCTCTCCTTGATGAACTTCGTCAAGGCCGGCTTGCGGAGATCCTTCAGTCCGCGAAGCTTGACGTGCCGCATGGATTTGCCGGTCCCTTCGATGAGGCCGCTCGGGTCGTCGAGACTCGCCCCCTGATAGAGCACGAAGTTGACGGTGTCCTTCATGGCCATGAAGCCGCAGATGCACTTCCCGTAGGCCGTGTAACAGGGCCAGCCCCACTTTACTTCCTCGGTCAACTCGCGGCTGGCATTGCGGACGACTTCCCTCAGCTCTTCCGTCACGTCTCTTTTCCAGCCGGCCAGGCTCTCGACATATTCATCGATGAGCGGACCTAAGTCTGCCTGCTTTTTGACGGCGGCTTTCTTTTTGGCGAGAGGAATCTTGTGGCGCATGCGACACCTGGCCGCGGTTTCATGTTGCGTCATTCCAACGAGAGCTCTTTTCCGTCGGGAAGCCTGAGAACCTTCTCCGTCAACCGCTGGCCTCCTTGCTGGGGCATCTTGCCGATGACGTCTCCGGAACCTTTGTTCCCCTTGATGTGAATGACCAGATGGCTCTCGCCGGGTTTGCCCCCCTTCTTCTGCGTCTCATTCGCACCGGCCCACAAATCCGACTTGGCGGATTCAATCGTGCCGATGTGCTCCTGAATTGCAGGCTTCCCTTGGATCTCCTGCTTGGTGTTTTCGGTGATCATCGACATCCCCACGCTATACGCCCAGTAGGTGCTGCCGCCGCAACAGCCACAGACAAGAATCCCGCCGCCGCCGAGGATGCCGAGAATCCAAATCCAAGCCTTGGATTTCTTGGGTGGGGGCATCTGGCCGAAGCTCCCCGGGTTGGCATACGGGTTGGAAGAGGTGGGGGGCGTGTAGCCGCCGTAGTTTCCTTGAGACATGAGAAGTCCCCAGTTTTGTGAAGTGAAGTTCAGGAATATTGAGAGTTATAACACGTGTTCGCTCTTTATGCGCTGGGATTGGCTTCGCCCTCTTCCTTGGCTTCTTCTTCCCACAAGTGCAGGTCCAAAATGCCGGCTCCGATGGCGTCTCCATAGATGTTTATGGTGGCCAGGATGGTGCCGATCCCTCCACTGGCAGGCCGACGGCGGTCAGCACCATCGTCATGGTCACCAGCCCCGCTTCGGGAATCCCTGCCGTCCCAATCGCGACCAGCGTGGCGGTTAGCATACGTCAAAGACTTCATTGGTTCCGGCACCCCCCGAAATATGTGTTTTGATTCACGTGATTCAAGCTCCTATTTCGAGCTTCCGGAACTCCACTTACATCGATTCACGTTGCCGCAACATCAATGCCATCCTTGACATCCGGCACTTCGATTGTTCCTAACCGTGATTCACACTTATCTCTTTTTGCGATTTTTTGATTCACAAAAACCTCACTTCTTATCACACAAACCATAATAGTTTTTCCGCTACTTCGCACCCTCGAAATAGCGAGTCGCCTTCGCCGTCCCAACCGTGAAATCCGCAGTCCGCCCTCTTGCCAGTAAGTGTACGTAAGTTTACAATTCCAGGTTGGCACATTCAAGCCCTCGGTGGCCAGATTTCCCAAGATTTTTGGAGCTCCTTTTTCATGCCAAATCCTCCCCAAGGTTCCAGCTCCCGCCTTCTCGTCATCGTCTTGATCGGGGGGGCTCTGATCCTGGCTGTCATGGCGTTCCGCCAGCAGCAACGGACAGGGAGAGCGGGAAAGCGACACCCGGCTGTCGGCAAAGCCTATCTGCCGCACCAGTTTCTGCCGCTCACCGCCAAGAAGCCAGTTCAGGAAGCGGACCTGAAAGGGAAAGTTGTGCTGGTCAACTTCTGGGGCTATTGGTGTCCACCCTGCCGGACCGAATTTCCGCACCTGGTCGACCTGGAGAAAAGCCTCCGCGACAACCCCGACTTCCGCTTCATCTCGGTCGCGTGCAGCGGCGACCCTAGCAGCAACGAAGACGACCCCGAGCTCCGGGACCGCACTTCGGCCTTTCTGACCGAGCGGCAGGCCGACCTCCCCACCTACATCGACCCCCAGGCCGCGGAGCAGCTCCGCATCGGCGAGATTACCGGTGCGCTATCCGTCTATCCGACCACCCTCGTCATCGGCCGCGACGGCACCATCCGCGGCCTCTGGCCCGGCTACATCGCGGGCTACGAGCTGCAGATGCGAGCGGTGATTGACGAGGCGCTGCTTAGCCCCCGCGCCCACGCGGAGAATGCGGGCAATAATGCCAAATAACGTCGATTATTGAGTGGCGAAAGTTTCTTCGCCTCGTGGGCGAGGCGGCTAATCAAAACGGCCTACTCTAGAACCTATAATCCATCCCGAAGCTGAGCCCTTGCACCCAGTAGTCGGTGCTATTAAGCAGCGGGGCTGGGCGGGCGGGGCCGACGAGGGGGCCGGGGTTCTGGGAGAGGTTGATGGTGCGGTCGATCTGGCCGCCGGCGACCAGCACGTCGCTGAAGTAGAGGAACGAGTAGCCCATGGTGAGCGACACCTGGTCGCTCACGCGGTAGCCGAGGTTCAGGTTGACTTCGGGGATGTAGGCAAAGCGGTTGCGGGAGAAAATGCCGCTGTTCGTTCCCTGGGCGAACAATCCGCCGGCGCTCGTGAGGGGAGCAAGTCCAGGCTGGGTGACGGTCGAGCTACCGCTGACGTTAACGGTCTCGTGCATGTTGCCGATGGCGATTTTCGTGAGCAAGTCGAGCTGCCATGCTCCGTAGTTGTTTTCGACGACGAAGCCGAGCGTGCCGCCGTGGAACTCGCTGCTGGTGCGGAAGTTGTCGGCCACGCTAATAACGGTCCCTGCCGGCAAGGCGGCGCCAGTGATGTCGGTTTGCGTGCTTTGCATGAAAAGGGAGTCGTTCATCCGCACAAACTGGTAACCCGCCAGCCAGTCCATCTGGAAGCAGGCGTCGCGGCTGATGGTGCGGCGGAACCAGGCGTCGGCTCCGACGATTTGGTTGCCGCTTCGGACGCTGACGCTACCGTCCGTGCTGACGCCGGGAAACGCGACGAGCTGCGCGTCTTGGCCGGGCAACTGGGTATTGAAAAAGGGGATGGCCAGGATGGGGTCTCCGGTGCTGGCGGCAAGGAAATTGGTTCGGCTGGTTGCCAGCCCCCAGAAGCGCCCGCCGATGATGTCGCCGTCATCGAGCTGGTGATTGACGGTGATGCGGACGCCACTGCGGAGACGTTGCTCGATTCCCTGGTTGCCAAACAGCGTGGTGGTGCTCGGAAACCCGAGCACGCCGGCTTCGGCTTGCGGGGTGCCGGCGGGGCTGGTGGTGACGAGGGCCGGAATGTTCTGCCCGCGGCCCCACCACATCAGGTATTCCAAGCGGGCCGACGTCCGGGGAAAGCAGCAGTCGTCCGCACAACAGCCGTCGCTAATCCACCCGCAGTTCCCCTGGCATCCTTGCAGGTCGGCCTGCGCGGCGGCTTGCTGGGAAGGGGCGTCCACGACAGACGTCAGGTAATCCACCGGGGATTGCTGGGCCAAAGTGATCGCCGCCGGCGACAGGCAGGTCGCAAGTGCGAGGAGCGTGGTTCGAATCCAGGCCGAGAGACGCGTCTGCATATAGGCACCTGCAAGGGGGGAGTAGCGGTCGTGCCGGTTACTCGCGACAAACTGAAAAGGCGCAACGTAGCCGCAATGCGGCTTTCTCTGGATTTGTCGGCAGTGCGGGTTGTAATGAATCAGCGGGGAGGGTCCGGTTCCGCTTATGGCAACTGGGCAATCTGGAGAAGCCGGCAGGCAGGAGGGAGCTTTTTCCAGACGGGAGTTTTGACGTAGGTTTGGGCACCGCATGTGTTTACGGCCGTTTCGCCGCAGGTGCTATCACTTGGCAGCCTTCATTCTCGTCATTGGCGTTTTCAACTTCGTGCTGGGGTACGCCCTAGCATTGGCACTCGCCGATCCTCCGTTCCTTGGCCTGGCTCGCCTCGACGTGTGGAAAGATCTGTGGCGCGGTCTGCGGGCGGGACCAATTCGCCGGAAGATCGCCCAGGTGGACGAGAGCCTGGAAATGGAACCGACGGAAAACGAACCAGTTGATACTTCGCAGTTGCCGAGCGTTGCCGCCATTGGGGAGCTGCCAGAGCAGTGGCAGCATGTCTTGCACGATGACGGGCTGCAGTTGGCCACGCTGGTCTCGGGAGTTGCCCATTATTTGCGTCTGGAAGGAGCCATCCACCGAGAGCAATTGCTGACCGCGGAAAGCCGCGCACGGCAGGCGCTGGCGGTTCAGGAACCGATCATCATGGAGCAATTGGGGGCGGATTTGCGGTTCATCAACGTCGACTGGTCGCGCAAGCTGAGGCAGGGGGCGGACCTGCTCGAGGAACGTGCCGGCCGGTTGGGTCCGGCGGAAGAACAGGGGCAGCGACTCGCGAGGGCGTTGCGGGACCAGGAAGCCCAGATTTCCGATATCGATCGCGAAGTCCACACTCTCAACTTTCGCGCCGAAGGAACCGTCAGCTGCCGGCGGATGCTGGGGGAGATGCAGCAGCTCAACCACTTGGCGCACCTGCTGCGGGATGAAACGGCCCGCTCGCTGGCGGCAATTTACCGCGAGGAGGGGCTGCTCCGCCAGCTTGATGCCAGGTTGCATCAAGATGCCGCCACGGGCCTGCTGGGCCGGCTCGGGCTGGAGGCTCTGTTCGGCAGCGAATTCAACGGCGGCCCGCGCCCCACGGCCGCCATGCGGATCTCGCTCGACCACTTCGGCAAAGTGAACCAGCGTTTGGGAGCTCGCGGGGGAGACCTGGCGATCAAAGCGATCGCCGGATACCTGGCCGAGCTGACGAAGGCGAAGTGCGACAAGAGCGTGATTGCCCGGCAAGCCGGCGAAGACTTCCTGGTCCTGGCGAATGACCTGACGGTGGAAGAGCTGACTTCCCTGGGGGAGCATATCCGCCAGTCGTTCGAAGCTGCCGGCTTCAGCTACCAGGGAGTCGATTTCCATCTGACCCTGACCGTCAGCGTGGCGGCGATAGCCGCCGAGGCCAATCTGGCCTCTGTGCTGGATCGCCTGGAAGCTGTCCGGTCGGCCGCGATGAAGGCCGGCCAGAACCGGAGCGCCCGCTGGGAAAACGGAGCCGCCATTCTCACGCTGCCGCCCGCCATTCCCGTGACGGCGCGGATCGTGGCGGTCGAGGCGACGGCTGCTTAGGCGGAACAATCCCGCCTGCAAATTGAACTGACGAGTGGTAGCATGGGGCTGCGCCTCTTTTGCCGGCACGGATTCTTTCGGGAAAATATCGCCATGAGATTGACATCGCCGCTCGTCGCCTCGCTCGTGTTCCTTTCTGCCGCTTCGCTCGCCTCCGCCCAGCACCGGCTCATTACTCAGGGGAACGACAAGCTGGCGGTCGCCGGCAAGGAGGGAAAGATCGAGTGGGAAATGAAGTGGGGAGGCATTCACGACATCCACGTGCTGCCGGGCGGCAACATCATGGTTCAGCAAGGAGCCAGCAAGGTCGTGGAAATCGACCCCAAGACCAGGCAGGTTGTCTGGTCTTATGATTCCGCGACAAGCAACGGCAACGCCCAGAAGCCCGTCGAGGTTCACGCCTTCCAGCCGCTGGCGGACGGGAGCGTGATGATTGCCGAGAGCGGGCCCGGCCGGATCATCGAGGTCAATCGAGACGGCAAGCTACTCAAAGAAATTAAGCTCAAGGTCAATCGTCCGCACCCGCACACCGACAGTCGTCTTGTCCGCAAGCTGGCGAGCGGCAACTACCTGGTCTGCCACGAAGGGGACAGCGTGGTTCGGGAATACGACGGCAAGTCCGGCGAAGTCGCCTGGGAATATGAAGTCCCGATGTTCGGCAAAGAGGCGAAGGGGGGCCACGGCCCCGAGGCCTTCGGCAACAAGTGCTTCGCCGCGGTCCGCCTGAAGAACGGCAACACGCTCATCTCCACCGGCAACGGGCACAGCGTGCTGGAGGTGACGCCGGAGAAGAAGATCGTCTGGGAGATCCATCAAAAGGACTTGCCCGGCATCACCCTCGCCTGGGTCACCACACTCGAAGTGCTCCCCAGCGGCAATTACGTCATTGGCAACTGCCACGCTGGCGAAGGCCAGCCGCTTCTCATAGAGCTGGAGCCGAAGAGCAAGAAGGTGGTTTGGCAGTTCGATCAGTACGGGACGTTCGGGAATTCGGTGTCGAACTCGCAGCTATTGGATGAGAAGGATGCTTTGAGGTAACCGGACGCGTCAGTGCTCCGCCGGGTGGTCCTTCTTCCATCCTGCCGCATACTCTAAGTCTTCCAGCAGGTGCCGGTTCTTCTCCGCCAGCTTCTGGCGGATGCGGTCGACGGTCGTGCGAATCGGCTTCGACAGCAGCCGCACGATTTGCTCGGGGCTGAATTGCTCCAGGTCCTTCACGGTTTCGACCCGCAGGAATTCAAAAATCTGCCGGGCGTGATAGTCCTCCTTGAACAGCATGTAGAGCTTCTCTTCGTTTGTCACCAGCGGCCGGCCGAGAGTCGGTTCCTTGGGCTTGGGCTTCCTTGCCGCGGGCTTTTTCGCGGCTTTGGATTTTTTGACGGGTTTCTTGGTTGATTTCTTGGCCACGATGAATCTCACGTTGTTGTCAAATGAATGCAGCGGCGACGGCGCTCGACAGGGCGACCAGCCGCCAGGGGGCGCGGGCTCGCTCGCCGCTGGTGAAGATAATGCAGAAGCCTTCGGTTTGGGGATCGATCCAGAATAGTGTCCCTGTCGCGCCGATGTGGCCGAAAATGTGCGGCCCGAGGGCATCGCACAGCACGTCGTCATGCTGCCGGTGGTTGAGGCTCCAGCCGAGTCCCCACGGCCGCGAGCGGCGGATGGGCTCGGGCAAATCGGGGTGGTCGTCCATCCGATTGGTCGTCATCAGCTCCACCGTCCGTGGTGAAACCAGCCGCACGTCGCCGTACTTGCCGCAGCCGAGCATCAACTGGCAGAGGACCGCAAAATCTTCGGGAGTGCTGAACATCCCTCCCCACGGCGAGCCGAGCTCCCGCCAGTACTTGCTGTTCCAGTCGAAGCTCGGCTCCTGGGATGCCTGCGTTTGCACCCGGACCAGCCGCTCCAAGATCTTGTCCGACAAACCGCGCGAACCGAGCGAGGTAGATGCCAGGCCAAGCGGCTCAAAAATCTCTTGGCGGAGGAACTCGTGGATGGTCAGGCCGCTGAGCTTCTGCACGAGCTCGGCGACGATGAGCGTCCCCATGCTTTGATAGCTGTAACTCGTGCCCGGAGGGAACAGCGGCACCGTTTCGTGAATGGCCCCGTCAATGAATTTCTGCAGCGGGGCATGCGCTCGGCGGAGATCCTCGTTGTTCTTCAGCATGTCCGGCAGCCCGGAAGTATGCGTGAAGAGCTGTTGCACGAGCGTCGTTTCCTTGTGATGGGCGGCAAAGTCCGGCAAGTAATCCGTGACGCGCCTCGACAGACTGAGGAGCCCCCGTTCCACCACCATCATCGCCCCCAAATAGACAATTGGCTTGGTGAGGGAGGCGAGCAGGAACATTCCGTCGCGGCGGATTGGCGGCGCATCGGCCTCCGGTCCTTGCCGCCCGAAATACCGTGGCTCCACGAGCTTTCCCCGGCGGCCCATGGCAATCGCCCCGCCGGGAATCACCCCCTCCGCGGTCCACTTCTCGAGCAGGGCGTAGGAGTGCTGCAGCCGGTGCGGGCTCAGGCCAATTTCTTCAGGTTTGGCAAAGGGAAGGTGAGGCATGACTACTTCTTCCCTCCACTTTCCACCCACGCCATCAAGTCCAGAATCTCCTCTTCCGTCAGCGTATTCAAAAGGCCCATCGGCATCGAGGAGACGAACGACGCCTGCCGGGTTTCGATGGAGTCGCGGCGGATGCGGGTGATTTGGGCCGGTTCAAGCGGATTGGTGGAGAAATAAAGCTGCTCTTTGTCGCCGCCGGCGAGTTGGCCGACGACGACCTGGCCTTCGGTGGTCAAGATTCGAGTGTCGCGGTATTTCTCGTCAATCACGCGGGAAGGATTGATCACGGAATCCAGCAGGTCTCGCCGGCTATAGCGTGCGGAAGCACCGGTCAGGTCGGGACCGATGGTTCCTCCTTCACCCCCCAGCCGATGACAACGGCTGCAAAGAGCGATGCCAAAAACCTCGCGGCCGTGATCCAGGTTTCGCGGCTGTGCCTTGGCTTTGTCGAGGGCAACCAGCACTTCTTCCAGCTTCCATTCCCGGACGTGCGGGCGATTCGTCACCGTGGGAAGCGGCGACTCGTCACTCTTGCCGAGCGTGGCAATCAGCGGCGCAAGCTCCCGCTGCTCCTGCTCGGTTAAGCTGGCCACCACGTCGGAGCGAATGAAGCCGACGAACCGCTGCATGTAGCTGGAGCCCTCGTAACGATCCATCTTTTTCACATGCGCCAGAAACTCTCGCCGCTGGTCCAGTGTCCACCCGTGATTGAGGTTGCGAAGAGTGTAGATGTAAAACATTTGTTCTTCTTGCTTTTTTGCAGCGGAAAGCAATTTCAGCGTCGGATCAATGACCTTCGCAGAATCGAGATAGACCAGCAGCTCACAGAGCAGGTAGTTTTCGGGAAAGGATTTTGCTGGATATTTTGACTCAAGAATGCTAAGGAATCGGGATTTGTCCTTGTCCTGCAGGCCGAGTCGAATGAAAGCAAGCTGGGTTCCCCTCAGGAGGGCAATTTGCCTTTGGACAACTTGTCCGTCCTCACTCAGATCCTGGGTGCTAAGCATGGCGTGCAACTTGTCCATGACGTCGGCACGATTCTCTGGCTTGGCAACGCGCACAATTGCCAGGGGATCTGTCCACACGCGCTGGTCCGCCAATAGTTTCAGGCCCGAATCCGCGGAATCCTCCAATTTTCCAAGGATCCGCGTCGCATGGTTTTCAATGGCCACTCGCGCCGCACTGCTTAGGAATTTGTCACCACAACCGAATGCTTCCCAGACTTTAATGAACGATTCCTCGCCACTGCTAGCGGCCAGATCCTCCAAGTGGCGGCGCTGGTTGCGCAAGTAGCCCGTCAATCGATAATTGGGGTCGCGGGCTCTCGGTTTTGGCATATCCTCTTTTCCCCCCGTCCACCGTACCCGGTAAATGGCCGACTGCGTCCCGCGGCCACCCACGGTGAAGTACATCGCACCATCGGGGCCAAAGGCGATGCCCGTGAGGTTCAGCGGCTTCCCTTTGACGAAGACTTCGGCCTCGCCGGCATAGGTGCTTCCGTTGGGCATCAGGTGGACGGCGATGATTCGGCCGTAGGCCCAATCGAGAATGAAGAGAGCCCGCTGGTAATCCGGCGGAAACTTGCTTCCCGTGCCAAAGGCGACGCCGGTCGGCGAGCCGAGGCCGATATCGACGACGCGGGGCAGAGCGTCGGCGAAAAAATCGGGCCAGCAGTTCGTCTCCTGCCTCCAACCATATTCCCCGCCGGGGACGACGTGCATCACGCAGGTGGGGCGGTACCAGGGGGCTCCGGCGTCCCATTCCATATCGGCGTCGTAGGTGAACAGGTCCCCTTCGGGATTGAACGCCAGGCCGTATGGATTGCGAAAACCGCCGGCGACGAGCTCCCAGGTTTTCCCCTCGGGATCGAACCGCAGGACGTGTCCGCACGGCGGCCGGGCATCGGAATCGAACAGGAACTCGTTCCAGACGCACGGCAGCAGGCGGTCTTGCTGGGGATTGCGGTACGGCGAGTGCGGTGAAATATCGGGCGCAACCCGGACGTTGTTGCCGCAGCAGAGATAGATCTTGCCGTCCTTTCCTAGTGCCAATCCATTCCGCCCATGCCCAGTCCCCCCTTCAAGCTTTTTGAGCAACTTGACTTCGTCAAAGTTGCCGTCGCCTCTCGTATCCTTGAGCCGGTAGATGCCGAGCGAGTTGTTGGCGCTGACATACAGCGCCCCATGAGCAAAGAGCAGACTGCGGCATTCGAGCAGGTCGCTATTGATCGTCTCCACCTTGGCCACTGATTTTCGCTCGGTATCGAGCGTCATCCGCAGAAGCCCCTTGTCTTCGCGGGCAACGACGATGCGCCCCTGCGGATCAAACGCCAGCGTGATCCAGGAGCCTTCTCCCGGAGCTGCCTGCCGGACCATGTCTACGGCATATCCGGGCAGAGCGGAGATGGCGACGGGGCTGGCGACGCCGCCAGCATCCAGGGCGAGCTTCCACTGGTTGTAGTCGTTGAGATTGGCCTCGGTGAGTTGGGCGCTGGTTGGCGTGACCTGGAAACAAAACGCCGCCAGGACCGCCGCCACGAGTCCCCCTCGAAGAAGCGTCGTTTGATGCGTGTCTCTTAACGTCTTCATTTGAAGTATCTTTTTCGCGCATGCTGATTCAGAAAAAACCTGCCTCAAGCATCGCCGAAAGCCCACGCACTTGCCAGCAGACAAGAAAGGCTTGAATCAATGCCCCGCTCCCGGGCATGGGAGGGCCAAAGCCCTATCCCGCGTTTCGCCGCCGGATGCTCTCGATGGCCTTGTCGGCGGCTTCGGGGACGAAGGGAGTCTTGTTGGCCGTGGCCTTCTTTTTCACTTGCTGCAGAAAGCCGACGGACTTGCTGGAGCCGATCTCGCCGAGAAGCTCGCAGAGATCCTTGCCAGTCCCCCAATCCTTGACCTCGATATGAGTGAGAGTCTTTTGGACTAGATCTTCGGCGGGAGTTCCCGTCGCGCGGAACAGGCGGAAGGCTTCGTCGCGCAACTCCTTGCGCCTGCCGATCCGCTCCGCCGCCCGCACGTCGCCCAGGCGAACCAGTCCCGTGAGGCCCGCTTTCCACCTCTCGTGCTCCTTGTCATCGAGGAGTTTCAGGAGCTCGTCGGCCCGCTCCTTGGGGGCGTATTTGCCGAACATCACGAGCGCGTCCCTGCGGATGTCGTTATTCGTATCCGAGAACAGAGACGGGGCCACCGCAGCGACGACCGGCTGGAGGTCAGGCTTCACGTCGAGCTTGGCCAGCCAGTCGACGGCATTCCTCCGGACGTCCCGGTTGGACGACTGCAGATCCTCGAGCGTTTGCGTGATGAGCAAACCCTGGTCGGTTTTTCGGAGCGCCAGAATCCGCTGCGTCCGCTCGCGGATGCGCCCTTCCTTGTCGTGCAGATGCTTGACGAGGGGCTCCTCCGCCTGCGGCCACCAGTCGGCCAGGATTTCCTCGGCCCGCTCCCCTTCGCGAAAAGCCTCGTTGAGCATGGAAATCAGCGGCTCGATGGCCCGATCGTCGTCGAATTTCACCAGCATTTCCATGCAGTCGATTTTGACGAAAGCCTCTTGCTGCATGATCCTCGCGATGATTGGAACGTTTTCCTTGGTCCCCCAGACCTTGAGCGCTCCCAGGGCGTGCTTGCGGAGCCCGTCCGTGTGCATGTTGTTGAGGGCCTTGGAGACTTCACCCTGCTTATCGCTCTCCAGCGGTTGGCGAGCGAACCATTCCGCCGCTCGCTGCTTCTCGCCGCCGTCGCCGCTTTGCAACCGCTTGAGGTTAGTGGGATAGTCGTCCTTCTCCTGTTGGCCGGGAGAACTCGGGAAATTGGGGAACGAGCTGGCGCTCGGAAATCCGGCCGGAAGGCCGTTATGGCTTTTACGCTTGTTGCCACTGCTGGTGGGGTTCGTGTTCTCGGCCGGCCTGGTTTTGTGCCCCTTTTGCTTGTTCCCCTCACCTGACTGCTGTTTTTTCACCTCCTCATCAAGCTTCTCGAAGGCCTGGTCAAAGGCCTTTTCCATCTGCTTCTTGACGTCCGGAGAATTCAGGGCCGCAAACGGATCATTCGGATCGACCTTCACCTGGGCGTTCTGATCTTTGACCTTGTTCGCGGCTGTCGTCACCGATTTCTTCATGCTGCTGAAAATCAGGTATCCGCCGACTCCGCAGGCGAGAATCAGACAGACCGGGATTGCCAGCACTAGCCCGATGATCAGACCGATTCCCTTGGTATTGCGCGGCGTCGGGATGGGGGGCGGCGGCTTGGGAGGAAGTTGGCCCGGCGCGCCTGGACCACCGGCGCCTGGCGGGGGAAATGCCGCCGCTGGAGGTACTCCAGGCACGGGCGCCGGTGTTCCCGCGAGGGGCGCGGCGACCACCGGCGGCTTCCCCTTGGCTGCGGGAAGGGGAATCGGCGGCACAGCGGGGGGAGCGGCCTTCGGCCCATAGGCCGAGCTTGGATTGGCGGCAGCGATCTTTCTTCCGCCGCTGGAATTGCCGGGCGGTAATTTGCTCGGTTCGCTCATCCCAGCAGCCCTCACGAAATGAATTTCACCGTCAGAAACTCACTTGGGCATTGTACAAACGGCCGAGAGCCAATCCAAGCAACCCGCCTACTTCTTAAATCGCGGATCTTCCAGATTCCGGTAAGGGTTCGACTTGTCTTCGAACGATGTGACTTCTTGAAAAGTCCCCTTCGCTGGCGAGGTGTGACCGGGCGACATCACTCCGCCAGTTGGCGATTCTTCTGTCGGCTCCTGATCCTCCGATTCGTCGTCATGATTGAGAGCGGCAAACTGGGCGGCATACGCGGGATCGTAAAAGTGACAGACGGCCGTATGTTTTTCGTCATTGAAGGTGACGGAGAATCTGGCGGGGAAAATCCGGTCCAAGATGACCGCCGGAATGACCGCGGCGAAGAACACGGCGATGGCTTTGAGCTTGAATAATCCCCGGCCCCCCTTCATTCCCTTGAACAGGAACCATGCTGCCAGCGCCGCCCCTGCCGCCGAGAGCCCAAACCGCATCAAGTTCCGGGTCATAGCTCCCACGGCGCAAGTGCCGCAGGCGGGGGCCATAATGCTCCCCCTCTTTTTTCCGAGCCACGACACAAAAAAGAATGCGCCGTACTTCGCTCCCGCCGAAAAACGGACTTGTCTGGACGGCTCCCCCGCACCGCACAGCACACAGCGGTCTGGAAACTTCGGGGGAACCAGGCTGGAAACGGAAACGTCGAGGAACATCGTCAGCTCAGTCTCCGTGCCCGTGATGCTCGTGTCCTTCCACCTTGCCAAACAGCGGATTCTTCTTGTCTCCACGGGCGGCAAGATAGGCCACCAGGTCAAGAATTTCTTCCTTGGAGAGTTTGTCGAGCAGCCCCTTGGGCATCACCGAAACAGGCGAGAGTTTTCGGTTCTGAATCTCGCTCTTCTTGATGACGATCGGCTCGGCTTTGACGAGCGGATTTTCGATCAACTTCACTTCCGTGCCGCTCTCGGAAAGGACCACGCCGGTAAAGGTCTGGCCGCTGTCGTTCAGGATCACGGTCGTCTGATACTTCTCGTTGATCTTGGCGGAAGGCTCAAGGATGTCCTTGAGGATGTCGCCGATCTTCAGCTTCGCGTCTAGCTTGGCGAGGTCCGGGCCGAAATCATTCCCCACGCCGTCCAGCTTGTGACAGGCGATGCAGGTCCCCACCGTAAACATCTGCTTGCCGGCCGCATAGGAGCGCCCATTCTTCAGGCTCTCGACGACGGGAGCCAAATCGGTCAGCTTCCACTCGGTCCGCGGGCGATTGTCCTTGAGGAGCGCATCCTTAATGGCCAATGGATGCGTGCTCAGATACGCCTCCGGCGCGGCCAGATAGCCGTCGAGGTCTTCCACGACATAGAGTGCCCCATACATCCGCCGCCAGTGGCCGGGATAGGTGCAGACGTATGGATAAACGCCTGGCTCTGTCGGTGCGACGAAGCTCAGCTTTTGCGTCTCGCGAGGCTGAAGGAGCCGGCTGGCGAGGAGGATTTTTCCGGACTGCGGCACGTATTGCCGGGCTGCCGCGCCGGGTTGCAGCGCGGAAGCTTCCGCGGCGAGGCCGATTTCCTCCATCGCTCCGGGCTGTGTGACGACCAGGTTGTGCGGCATCAGGTCGATGTTCTCGAAGACGATTTCGACTGCCTTGCCGGCCTTCACCGCGATCAGCTCCTTATCGTACGCCATCTTCTCCGGCAACGTGCCGATTCGGACCACTTTAACGCCGAGCTCGGCGAGTTCTCCGCGGGCCTGCTTCGCGGCATCCGCCGGCAGCAGCGTAGTAAGGGCGTCGGCGAATTCGAGCGCGTCCAGGGCCGCCGGCGACGTCCGGTCGGCGACCGGGATCTTCTTAACGTGGCCAATGACGACGGCGAGCAGCGCCGGGGCCTGCTCCTTGTCCCAAGCCGACTGCGGAATTCGCTGGATGGCCCGAATAGCTGCCAGCCGGTCGACATCGTCCGTCACGAATTTGGTCAGCGACTTGAAGGTCTTGGCTTCCTGACCACGAACGCTTACCAGTGCGTTCATCGCCGCCCGGCGGACGAGCGCCTCGGCGCTGCCCCCTTCGAGCGAGAACTGTGCCCTGGGCTTCGGGGCTGGAATTCTCTCTTGCTTGAACACTTCGCCGTGGCTGCTGTCCAGCACTTTGAGGGTGAAATTATTGAGCCGTTGGCCGAGGCCGTCGTCGCGGTTGAAGACCACGATGGAGTCGATGGGGGTCTCTTCGCCGAGATCCACTTCCCACCAGGGATTGGCCGTGTTTTCCTGTGTGTGCGTCTGTCCCCCTCCTCCATAGGAAGCGTCCGTGTTTCCATCGACGGCACGAGCCGCGTCCCCACCGTGAGCCGTGTTCTTTTGCGAGCACTTCTTCCCGCGGGCCACGTTTCGCCCGTCGCTGTAGACTTCCACTTCGGCCAGCGTCAGCGTCTGAATGCCAACCAGCTCAACACGCACATAGCGTCCGCTGGTCCCCTTTCCTTTGCCCCCCCCGGCAAGTTTTTCAGGTAAGCCCGCCAGCAGCGGTTCAACTCTTGGATAAAGGCTTGCTCGCAGGCCGAGGTCGGAGACCAGCGGCGTGGCCGAAACGAAGTCTTGCAGCGAGCGAGTGCTCGTCGATGCTAGTGCCCAGGCCTTGTCCGCATTCCCATCCACGTTCATCAGCGAGACGAACCCAATCTGCCGCAAGATCGGCTGTCGGGAGGAAGTCGCCAGCTTTTCCAACTCGGCCCGCGCGGTGGTGAGCTCCGCCGCGCTTCGCCCGGTGAGCTGGCGGACGAGGTCGAACACTACGGAGATGTCGGTCATCGACTGCTTCTCATCGAGGGCCGCGATGGCGTCCATGACGACTCGCAGCTCGGGTTTTTTGTCCAAGGCGGCAATCCCCACGACTGCTTCCCGCCGCTGCTCGTCCCGCAGACCTGGGCGATAGAGCATTTCGACGAAGACGGCCCGCGTCCGTTTTTCCTTGAGCAGATCGTCGGTGCTCATGCTCCGCAGGAAATACCGCGCGCCGGCGTCGGTGGTGAAGGCGACCTTCTGACCCTTGCTATTTGCCTGGTCCACGTAGGGCTGCAGCGCCCGCATCGTTTCCTTCTGGATGTAATCGAGATAGACATCGCCGGGAAACTCCGCAGCGATGATCGGCACCTCGGCCGCCTCGGGGACGGTGAAGAAGCTGGCGGCCCGCACTGATTCCAGGCGGACGCGGGGATGCTGATCGGCAGCCATTTTTCGGAGCAAGTCGAGAGTATTCGGCACCCGGTCGCGCCAGTAGCAGAGGACGCGCGTCGCCGCGGCTCGCGAATGATGATCGGGGGATTGCAGTCGCTCGTTGAGGAGCGAGACATCGACGATATTGTGCCACTGATGGACCCAAAGCACCTCGCTCATGTGGTGCTCGTAGCTCGGGTCCTTCTTATCCAAGCTAGCCGCCCACTTGTTGACGGCGGCGATGACTTCTTTCGCGTCGTGCTTGCCAAGCTCCACCTTGGCTCGCGTCCGGACGTCGTCTTCTGGCGACTTGAGGAGCGCCAGCAGCCCTTCCACCGATTCGCCATGCAGCTTGGGCGGTGTCAGCAGCGGGCGGCCTTCGTAGGTGATGCGGTAGACGCGGCCGTGCTGCTTGTCCCGGTTGGGGTCGCGGATATGGTGCTGCAAGTGGCCAATGAGCTGTTTGCTCCAATCGAGAAAGTAGATCGAACCATCCGGGGCGCAACTGACGGCGGAGGGGCGGAAGTTCGGGTCGTCGGATTTGACCAGGTCTTCTTCCCGCGTCTCCCCTTTCAGGCCGCTGCCGTCCTCGGTCACTTTCACCCGCCAAATCCCCTGAAAGCCGATGACGTTGCAGTTGAGGAAGTTTCCCTGCCAGTCGTCGGGGAAATGCCGGCTGCTGACCATGCCGGTGCCGGGGCAGGGGCGGTTGGGGCGGGCCCAGAACTGCGGCATGCCGCTATGCTTTTGCGGATACGGAAGATAGCCGCTGAAGGCCGGGCCAAAAAAGTTCTCGTTCCCGGTCGCGTCGGTGATGATGTCATTTCCCCAGCGGTCGAAGACCCGGCCGTGCGGATTGGCAAAGCCGTAGCTCACGTACTGCTCGAATTTGCCGGTGAGCGGCTCATAGCGGAAAATGCAGCCGTCGTTGCTGCGGACGACCCCAGCCCGCGTTTCCACCTGTGTCCGATGAAAGACGCCGTCACTGAGGTACGTCGCCCCGCCCGGGTCGAGGACCATGGCGTTCGTCGTGTGGTGAGAGTCCGCGGAGTCGATTCCCATCAGCACCCGCTCTTTCGTGTCCGCCTTGTCGTCCCCGTCGGTGTCCCGGACGAACCACAAATCGGGGGCCTGCATCAGCAGCACGCCGTCCTTGAAGAACGTGAATCCGGTGGGGCAGTTGAGGTCGTCGATAAAGTGCTTGCACTTGTCCGCCCGGCCGTCGCCGTCGGTGTCTTCGAAAATGAGAATCGCGTCGCCGACCTTGCTCGTCGGCGTCCGCTCGGGATAGCTCTTCCAGGCGGCGACCCAGAGACGCCCCTTGGTGTCCCAGCCCATCTGCACCGGGCTGACCAATTCGGGGAACTGTTCCTCGCTGGCAAAGAGATTGACCTTGCAATTCTTCGGCACGGTCATGTGCTTGATCGCCTCTTCGGCGCCGAGATACGGCGGCAAACCTTTCCGGTTGGAGCCGATCTCCGTCACCGGCGGCAGATTAGAGTCGTCGATCGGCTGGATGCTCCCTTTGGCGATGGCCCAGATGTGCTTGTCGCGATTCTCGGTGAGCACGTCCCGCTGCTTCATCTCCTCCTGCATGACGACGAAGTTGGTAATCTTTGGGTTTCCTGGGCCATTCTCGTAGCTCTCCCGCGAGCGGCCGCCGTAGACGTTGTAACCGTCGACGGTGCGGTAACGGGCGTGCCACTGCTTGTTCTTTTCCAGGATGGCGGCGCGGATTTGTTCCAGGACTTTCGCGTCTCGTTTGAGAAGAGGACCGTCCGGAAATAACGCCCGCTCGATGGCCGGCGCGAGCATCTGGTCGCCGTACTCGGTCAGGTGCATACCGTTAAACGTGTAAGGCTTCGAGGAGCCGCCATAAGCCTTCTCTGAAATCGCAAACAAGTCTATAAACGGCACCTTATTCGTCTTGGCTACTTCCCCCATCGCGGCTGCATAGACCTTCAGATTCGCGTTGCTTTTTGCGGCATCCGGCAAATTGGGGTCATTCAGCTTCTCTACCGCCAGCGGCGAGAAGAGCACCAGCCGCGGCGAGCCTTTGCCGCTGTAATCCTTCTTCAGCGTCTCCTTGATAAACGTGTCCAGATCCGCCTTGAATTTGGGCAGCCCCGCCTCTCCCGCGAACGACTCGTTGAACCCAAACATGGCGAAAATCACATCCGCTTTGCACCGCGTCAGCCATTCATCCGGCGTGCCGAAACTCTCCGACCTGTGGCGGAACGTAATTTCGTCCCCCGAAACCGCCAGGTTGCGAAACACCAGATCCTTGTCCGGAAACCGGCTCACCAGCAGCGTTTCCAGCCAGCCGTGATGCTGCATCCGGTCGCCGAGGGCGTTGCCGATGATGCAGATGTGGTCTCCCTGCTTCAGTTCCAGGGATTGCGCAGAAGTCGATACGGCGACGACGAGCGACGAAACGAAAATAGCCAGCGAGGCCAAAAACGGCTTCATAGCGATACCTATGGATTTTGAAGAGGAATTCTGCGGCTCAACGAGGAAGTATCAGGCGGGACATTCATTGTAACTGGAAATCCGGGGCTCGGGCGGTGCTTGTCCCGCCGATGAGACTCGGCGAATATAGGCGAATCCATTCTTTTGATTCCTTTCCACAAAGCCCCCTGAACCATGCGCTATCGCTCCCAACCCCTCCAGGAACTCGTCACTCAAATCTTCACTGCCGCCGGATGCCAGTCGGCGGAAGCGGCCTGCATCAGCGACCATCTGATCCAGGCGAATCTGACGGGGCACGATTCGCATGGAGTCATTCGGACGCCGATCTACGTGCAGTGGCTGCAGGAAGGGAAAGTGCGGGCCAACCAGCGGGCGAGGGTGGTGTTTGAAAACGACGCTATCGCTGTGATTGACGGCGGTATGGGTTTTGGCCAGCCGATTGCCCAGCAGGCGATGGAGATCGGAATCGCGAAGGCCAAGAAGAGCGGCGCGGCGGTGATCGCTTTGCGGAACACTGGCCACGTCGGACGGGTCGGGCATTGGGCCGAAATGATTGTGAATGCCGGCCTGATTTCGCTCCACTTTGTCAACACCAGCGGCCTGGGGATGCTCGTCGCCCCGGTCGGCGGCATCAACCGACGGCTCTCGGCGAACCCCGTAGCGGTCGGCATTCCGGTCGCCGGCGGCGAGGCGATTATCTATGACATTTCAACGTCGTCGGTGGCGGAAGGGAAACTCAAAGTCGCCTTCAACAAGGGAGTGTCTGTGCCGGAAGGGTGCATCATCGACTCCAAAGGGCAGCCGACGTGCGACCCTAAGGTTTTCTATGCCGACCCGCCCGGCGCGATTCTTCCCTTCGGCGGCTATAAGGGTTACGGTCTGGGAATTGTCACCGAAATCCTCGCCGGCGCGCTCACCGGCAGCGGCTGCACGGTTCCGGGGAAGACGCAGCTTGAGCAGGGGATGCTTTCGATTATCCTCGACCCCGCCGGCTTCCAGGTGCAGGACTCGCTGCAAGCCGAGGCCCGCAAGTTCGTCGATTTCGTGAAATCCTCCGAGAAGGTTTCGCCCAGCGCGGAGATTCTTATGCCCGGCGACGTCGAACGTCGCAACCGGGCCGAGCGGATGGCCAAGGGGATCGAGCTCGACGACAAAACCTGGAGCCAGATTGAAGGAGTCGCGACCGCCGTGAAGGTTCCGGCCGAGTTGCTGGCGAAGGCCAAGGGATCGTAGTCGGCTCTCCCACTTCGTGGGTTGATGCTCGCACTCTCCCCTGCGAAGATGAACGGCGAAGATTGCCAGCCCCCACTTGGAGAAGACCCATGCCTTCCCGGGCACCGAGACTAAGCGCTAAATTTGTCCTTGCCGTCCTCGTCGGGCTGCTGACTCTCATGATGGGCAACGGCCTGGTCAGCCAGGAAAAAAAGCCGGCGGAAACCGATGCGGCGGACAAGGACTATGCGGCCGAGTTGCCGCGGATTCCGGCCACGGAGGCGAAAGACGCCTTGAAGACGTTCACCGTGGCCAAGGGGTTCAAGATGGACCTCGTAGCCGCGGAGCCGCTGGTCACGGATCCGATTGCTGTCGCCATCGACGAGAACCTGCGGATGTACGTCGTCGAGATGAACGGCTATAGCGAAAACCGGGACGACAAGCTGAGCAGAATTCGCCTCATGGATGACAAGGACGGGGATGGCAAGTACGAGACGAGCAAATTCTTCGTGGATAAGCTCAACTGGCCCACCGCAATTGCCTGCTGGGACGGTGGCATCATCGTGGCTGACGCTCCCGACATTCTCTGGTTCAAGGACACCGATGGCGATGACAGGCCAGATGAAAGAAAAGTCCTGTTTACCGGTTTTGGCATTAGCAACGTGCAGGGGCTGATCAACTCGTTCAACTGGGGGCTGGATAACCGTTACTATTGCTCCACCAGCAGCACCGGGGGGGAAGTGACCAAACCGGGCGACCCGAGCTTCAAGCCGCTGCCGCTGCGGGGCCGGGACTTCGCCCTCGACTGCCGCGGCATGAACATGGAGCCGACGACGGGCGGGGCGCAGCACGGCCTTTCGATGGACGACTGGGGAAACCGCTTCATTTGCTCCAACAGCGACCACATCATCCAGGTGATGATTGAAGACCGGTATCTGGCCCGCAATCCTTACCTGGCCGCCGCCACGCCGAAGAAAAGCATTGCCGCCGACGGCCCGCAGGCGGACGTCTTCCGCACCAGCCGGGTCGAACCGTGGCGGGTAGTCCGGACGCGCCTGCGGAAGAAAGGAATCGTTCCCGGCATCGTGGAAGGTGGCGGGCGGGACTCGGGCTATTTCACCAGTGCGACGGGCGTCACCATCTATCGCGGCAATGCCTGGCCGCAGGAATTCCTCGGCCTCGCCATCGTCGGCGACGTGGGGAGCAACATCATCCACCGCAAACAGCTGGAAGAAAACGGCCTGGAGTTCAAAGCGGTTCGGATGGATGAGAAATCCGAGTTTGTCGCCTCCACCGACAACTGGTTCCGGCCGGTGCAATACGCCAACGCCCCCGACGGCTCGTTTTACGTCTGCGACATGTACCGCGAAACGATCGAGCACCCCGCCAGTCTGCCGCCGGCCATCAAGAAATATGTCGACCTCACCAGTGGTCGCGACCGGGGCCGCATCTGGCGCATTATTCCCGATGGATTCCAGCAGCCGAAACTGGAAAAGCTCGGCGGCAAAACGACCGAGCAGCTTGTGGCATTGCTAGAGCATCCCAACGGCTGGCACCGGGATACGGCGGCGCGGCTGATTTATCAGCGACAGGACCAGAAGGCTGTGTTGCCGCTGGTGAAGCTGGCGACGAAATCGGCTTCGCCGCTGGGGCGCATTCACGCCATGTATGCGCTCGCGGGTCTGAATGCCCTGGAGGCGGAAATGGTTTTCGCCAATCTGGAACATGAAAACGCTTATGTACGCCAGCATGCCGTCCGCTTGGCGGAGTCGTTCATCTTCGACGCCCCGGGAATTCGCAAACTGCTCACGGAAAAACTGCCGCGAGACCCGTCGCTGCGGGTGCGGTATCAAGTGGCGCTGTCGCTCGGTGAGTTCCCAGCGGCCATTGCCACGCGCAATGCCGCCCTGGCGGAGCTGGCGGTGAAGGATGGCGGGGATCTCTATATGCGGACCGCGATTCTCAGCTCCGTCAAGGAAGGGGCCGGCGACCTGCTCCTGCGACTACGAAAAAGCGGCGAGGTGCGGGGAACCGCGCAAGGACGCGAGATGCTTAAGCTGCTGGCTGCGCAAATTGGCAAGCAGCAAGCGGAAGAAGACAAAGTGGCCCTGCTGCAAGCGCTGACGAACCTCGACAAGGAGAGCCCCGCCGCCTTTCAAACTATCATTCAGGCCCTGGCCGTCAAACCGGGGAGCGAGCTGGCGAGGAGCCTGGAGCAAGTCACCGGCGGCAAAGCAGCCGAGGTAATGAAAGCCGTATTTACGAGCGCGCTCAAATCCGCAGCCGATGACAAGCAGCCGGTCCTCAAGCGGGCCGCTGCCGTCAGACAGCTATCCACCGGCTCATACTCCGATTCCGCCGAGCTGCTGATGAGCTTTCTGGAGCCGACTCAGCCAGCGGAGTTGCAAGGAGCGGCGCTTTCCACGCTTGGCACATTCGACGCCGCCGACGTGGCCGCGCTGCTCATCGACCGCTATGCCGCCATGAGTCCCCGGCTCAAGTCGCAGGCGGCTGATGTCCTCTATTCCCGCGAAAGCTGGCTTGTGGCGCTCCTGGACGCCATTGAGAAGGAAGCCATTCCGCTGGGGGATGTCGATCCGGCCCGGCTCAAGCTGCTGACCGACCATGCCGACGCCTCGGTCCGCGAGCGCGCCAAGAAAATCGTGGCCAAACTGCAAGTCACAAAACGCGGAGACGTGCTGGCCGCCTACAAACCGGTGCTGGAGATGAAGGGGGATGTCACTCGGGGAAAGGAAGCGTTCAAGAAGACTTGCGCCGCCTGCCACAAGCTGGAAGGGGTCGGCTTTGAGCTGGCCCCGAATCTCGCCGCGATGAAGAACCGCGGACCCGAGGCGATTCTGCTGAACGTCCTCGACCCCAACCGCGAAGTGAATCCGCAGTATCTCAACTACGTCGTGCAGCTCACCGACGGCCGCACTCTCAATGGCATCATCTCGGCCGAAACCGCCACCGGCCTCACGCTCAAGCGGGCCGACAACGCCACCGACACCGTCCTCCGCATCGACATCGAGCGGCTCAAAAGCACCGGCCAATCGCTGATGCCGGAGGGGCTGGAGAAGCAGGTGGATAAACAGTCGATGGCGGACTTGCTGGAGTATTTCAAGTCGCTGGAGTAGGCCGTCTCTCCGAGACGGTCAGGAGTTGACTCTGCCCCTCGTGCAGGTCCTTTTGCGAAGCGCGCTGGCCGGGATGCTACGCCTGCTCCCGAACCCCCCGGAGGTGTGTCCTACACTCCTTGCCGAATCAGCTCCAATAGTTTCCGCGCACACGCCACGGCAAACGCCTCGTCATTGATATGGTTATCGAGCTCCACGAGCTCGGCGGACCCATGCGTGCGGCGGATGCCGTCATAGAGGGCGGTACGTGCGGACGGATCGTCGAAGGATTGGCCCGCGCGATCGATGGCGGAGACTCCTTGCAGCGGCAGCAGGATGCAGGCGGGGCCTTTGGTGGCAGCGACTTTGCGGCCGACCTCTTCGCCGAGCCGGGCATTTTCTTCCGGCGTCGTCCGCATCAGCGTGACGGACGGATTGTGGACGTGGAATTTCCGCCCCTTGAATTTCTCCGGCACCGTGGGGACCGGGCCGAAGTTGACCATGTCGAGCGCGCCGACGGAAACCACCTGCGGCACGCCGCGCTTCCCCGCTGCCGTCAGCCGGTCGGGGCCCGCGGAGAGAACGCCGCCGACCAGCTCGTCGGCCAGCTCCGTCGTCGTGATGTCGAGGACGCCGGCAATCAGTCCATCCCGAATGAGCGATTCCATCGCCTGGCCGCCGTTTCCCGTGGCGTGGAAGACGAGGACTTCATAGCCCGCCTCTTCGAGAATCTGGCGGGCGCGCTGCACGCAGGGAGTCGTCACGCCGAACATCGTGGCTGCGATGAGAGGTCTGTCTTCTTTCCTCCCGCTTGCGTTTTCGCGACTTTCGAATTTGACCATCCCCGCCATCGCCGCCGCCGCTTCTCCCAGGATCTTGCGGCTGATGCGGTTGATCCCCGCGATATCGACGACGGAATTCAACATCAGGATGTCTTTGTCCCCGACATACTGCCGCACCTGGCCGGAGGCGAGCGTGCTGACCATCAACTTGGGAACGCCAATGGGGAGCTCCCGCATCGCCGCGGTTCCGATGGCCGTCCCCGCCGAGCCGCCGAGAGCCAGCACGCCGCTCACTTTGCCCGCAGCGAAGGCATCTCGCACAATTTTTGCCGCGCCATTTGCCGCCATGGTGACAGCCGCTCCGCGGTCGTTCTTGGTCACGAGATCGGACAGTGAAGCACCGGCGGCGGTGAAGATCGCCTCCCGCGTCACATCTCCGGGAAAAGCCGGCGTGCCGAGACAGCCGGTATCGACGATGGTTACTTCCAGGCCAAGCTCTTTCAGGCGGTTGCGGACAAAGGCCGCTTCGGGGCCTTTAGTGTCGAGGGTGACGAGGAGGTAGATGGACATGGGCTTATGAAGACACTTCTAATCGCATTCCTGACGTGGGTGCCACCCCTTTCTGATGCGAGTTTCCACGACGTATGTCGGAACAATTTCGCGGACGGGGTACCACTTTTGAACCTCGCTTAGCTGACTAACCGGAATTGACGTTCGTCGTTTTCCATCCCAAATGTTCCATCGTGCAACTCTTCTCGTTTTCAAATTTCGAATACCCCATTTGAACTGTGGCATCCTTCGAAATTCATGCGGGATTGTCGCCTTGCCGATGATTCGAATTCTTCCACTGGCAATGTCCGAATTGATCCACCAGAAACAGCAATACGAACCTTCCCTGACGGCCAACGTGTCAAGATCTGTCTGTTTTTTCGCGAATCTTCCAGGAAGGATGCGCATCAGCTTTCCGTAAAACGGTGGCTTCTTGTGCCGCATGATGAATTGAGCGTAGGCATACTTCTCTCCGATTTTCAATTCAACCACGTCGCCAGGCGATAAGCGCTTTCGGATAAGTCGCTTCTTGCTCATAACCTTAGTAGCGCGCCATGTCCTTCTTGCTGCGGTCCGGGTGAAGGACGGTCAGCGTCTCTTCGGCCTTTTGGGACATGAACCGGAGCTCGCTGCCGACGGCCAGGAACTGCATGCCTTGCCTAGCTCGCTCCAGGCCATTCTCCGGATCCATTGCGTGGATGCCCGTCGGACAGCCAACCTTCTTGCCGACCTCGATGACCTTCTGGATGGCGGCTTCGTGTTCGGCAGGGGTGGGGAAGGTTCCGTCGGGCTTGCGCATCTGGAACCGCAGGTCATTGGGGCCGATGAAGATGGCGTCAACGCCGGGGAGGCTGTAGATCTCCGGAGCGTTGGCCACGCCGCGGGGGCTTTCCGTCTGCAGCACGACGAGGATGTTGTCGTTAGCTGCGGTGTAGTATTCGCCGGCACCGGTATCGAAGTTCATGGCGTGCATGCCGCCCCCAACGCTCCGGTTGCCGACCGGCGGATAGTAGGCGGCAGCGATGGCAGTCTTCGCCTGTTCGACGGTGTCGACCATCGGCACGACGATACCCCAGGCTCCCGCGTCGAGCACCCGCTTGATGTAGTGATGGCTTCCTTCCGGCACGCGGGCCAGCGGGACGCAGCCCGCTTCGGCGACGGCGGCGAAAATCATGGCCGCCTGCGACCAGTCGATGGCCGAGTGTTCGATGTCGAGCGTGAGCCAGTCGAATCCCATTCGTGCCAGAATGCGGGTGGCGTACAAATCGCCGAGGCTCAGCCAGGTGCCAAAACTCACTTCCCCCCGCTTAAGCTTTTCCTTCACGTAGTTCTTGCGCATGAAACCAATTCACTCCGAGTGCAGTCGAGGTCAGTCTTCCAAACCCTTAGGGTAGCGATGAAAACGGGGCCTGAGAATGCACCCTCGACCTCACGAAGTGCTGGCAAGCGAGCGAATCCCCTTCCATTTGGGAATTCGCACCCGCTCCAGCCGATATCCCGTCAGCCGGACGAGCCCGAGCGACATCAGAAGCCAGGCCAGAAAAGTGGCGTTCATCCAGGCGAACATCAAGATGCTCCGCCGCAGATCGAGGCCGCGCGCGGCCAGCCACTGGAGCATGGTAATAACCACGGCCAGGCCCAAGGTGATGGCCAGGTTCGTCAGCCAACCGCGACGAGTCCAGTAGATGGTTACGACGGTGTTGGTGAGCAACAGATTGCCGACGATGAGCACGCCGGCCAGCGCCAGTCGATCTTCCGAAATCTTCGTCCAGTCAATGACCTCGCCTTGTGGCCAGAGCATCCGGAGCGACCCCAGGAAGAGAGCGACGGCAGCCATCAGAGCGAGCAGCTCCCAGAGGTGAAACTGGGCTCGCCGCCGCTGCGGAGTCTCCCCGCTTTGCACGTTCCGCCAGTCAATGCCAAAGGCCCGCGCTCCCCGGCACATCCCCAAGATGGTCAGGCCTTGCACCAGCCCCGACCCAAGCGTGATGATAGTGACCTCAATCGGCACATACGACGGGGCAGAACTGATCACCGCGAGCATCACGAAGCTGGCCAGCAGCGAGCCGAGCATCGCCAGCGGCAAACGGAGAGCCACGGTCATCTGCGACCAGGCGGCCCAAGCCGCGATGACCGCAATTTCGCCATTCACCAGCCCCGACGCAATCCGCAGCTGCCCGCCGATGAGAGTGACGGGCCAGGCGCCAAACGGCCACTTCAGCAGCAGCCCCAGGCCAAGCAGGTGCATCAGCACTAGCAAAAAGAGAGGAACGAGCCGGAGGTGCAGACGATGGGCGTTCATGCACCATTCATCTTAGCTCGCTATTGCCTTAGTGACACTCTCCTTCATCTTCACTAGCCCCTTCCTCGCGACATTCAGAGCATCCTGTTTCCAGTATTCTGGATTAAAGAGCTCCAGCGAAAGGACGCCGTGGAAGCCGTTGGTGAAGAGGGTCCTGAGAATGTCGCTGAGCGGGGCGATGCCGTCGCCGGGATAGACGCGGTCGGCATCTTTGATGGTGGCGCGAGGGGGTTCCTGGGGATAGTCGTTCATGTGGAACACCTGGATGGCCTGGCCGGAAATCATCCGCAGGCCGCTGAACTCGCTTCCCCCTTTGTAGAGATGATAAACGTCCGGCAGAACGCAGGCTTTGGGATGCCGGGCTTCCAGCGCGACGAGCATCGTCTCTCCGAGACGGCTCAGCGACGTCGAAAAGCCCCAGACTTCAACTTGGGGAATGATTCCCATGGACTCTCCGAGCTCCAGCAAGGCCCGGTATCTCTCGGCAGCTTTCAGCAGGTTCAGATCGGTCTGATTCGTCGCCCCGGTCGGCGGGGCGGCGATTCGCTTGCCGCCAATTTGCTGCAGCGTCCCCATGTCCCGTTTCGCTTGCTCCAGTCCGGCCTTCCGCTTCTCGTCGTCGTCCACAATCCACTGGGCAAAGCCGATAGCGCTTTCCACGGTTAGTCCCGCATCTTCAACCTGTTTCCGCAGGTCGGCCAGCTTGCCGCCACTCTTCACGAACTCATCCAGCTCACCCATCCAAGGCTCGATGGCCTGATAGCCGGCTTTTGCGGCCACTTCCACCTGCTTGGGGAGAGTGAGCTTCTGGCCCCGAATCGTGCTCATGTTCAGGCAATATTTCACTTCCCTGGCCGCAGCTTGAAGTCGTGCTTTACCGTCATTGCTAGCGGTCGGCTGCGCTCCTTGACCTGAACTGGAGCCCGCAATTCCGGTGGCGACCGCGGCAGCGGAGGCGAGGACCTGGCGTCGAGAGAATTTGTGTTTCATGGGCGCATTGTTGAGGCTATCACGTCCGCATGCAACAGGCCGGTAAGCCGGGCAAGCAAGGCAACTCACGCCGGTCGCAATGCTGAGGATGGAATGTCCTTAGCGACTTTGCCGATGTTGCCAGTAGTTCCAGGAACCGGCCCGGCTTATGCGCCAACGGAAGGCGGCGAGCCGAGCACATCTTTGCGGAGAGCTCCGATGCGGACATGCATGTTGGCGGCGATGATGGCGGGCCTGCTGGTGACCGCTTCCAACCTGGTGGCCGGCGAGGGCTGCGACTGCAATGCGGACGCTTCCGCCTGTGGAAATTGCGATCCTTGCGACCCCTGCGGCTGCCGTAACGGCTGCGGCTGCGGACTGTTTGGGCACCATTGCGGCTGCCCGATTGACGGGCTCGATCGCTTCGCCAACTGCGGCTGCAATGGCAGCTACAACTATCCCGTCCCGCCGCTCTACACCTATCATTGGCCGGGGATGTACAAGCAGGTCCGGATGACGGATTATCACAGCCCTTGGCGGTTCCCGCCGCTGAAGCGGTATGAAGACGAACCCCTCCCGACCATCGAGGTGCCGGCTCCCAAGGCGGCCGCCGGCCCACGCTTGCTCCGGCCAGTTTCGCTGGGAGGTGTTGATTCGTCCAATCCTGTGGCGGCCAAAAAGACCTGGCACACCGAGATCGAGCCCCTCAGCAGCCGCCTCTCGCGATAGCAGCTCGTGGTCTGAAGGTTGCAAACCTTGCGGCCTGGCTGTCCGGGCCGCCGGCATTTCTTGAACGCGATTCACCCAGCTTGCGTGCTGACCTTCCCCGACGGTGTGTGTTCCTAAGGCATGACCAGCACAATCCTTACACGTGACAAACCAGCGCCAGCCGATATTACCGGCACATTTTCTCAACTGGGCGGGGGGACGGGTTCGATAGGAATTGGCAAGGCACGTTGCCATTGCGCGGGATATCTGCGCGGGGGCAACGAGCCGAGGCTTAGTGCGGCGAGTGGAAATGGGGGGATGGGCAGGTTTGCTCGTCCAGCCGCCGCACGGGCCTCTTGCAAAGGGGGAAGACGATGCACAGGTCGTCCAAGCAGCGGCGGCAGAAGTTAGCTCGCCGCTGGAAACGGGCGTTGTTTGCCGCAATGTGTGCGGCCAGCTTCGCGACCAGCTCGTTCAGCTTCGGCGAGGAACTCGCTCCCGCTCGGAAGAAGTTGCCGACCAGGCCAGTGACACCGGTGGTCCTGACGAGAGAAGCAGCCAGCGATTCAGCCGCGCCTGCCCTTAAGCCGACCACTGTTGCGCCCGTTGCCCCGGCCAAAAGTCCCCTCCCCCGCAAGCCGGTCGGGGCGTCTCCCGCAACCAGGCTGCTGGGAGCCAAGAGTAGCATCTTTCGTCCCATCGCCATTGAAGTAACTCCCGATGCGACGACGGAGAACGCACCCAAAGCGACGGAACCCGCCCCGCTGAAAGTCTCTACCGCACTCCCCGCGCTTCCCAGGCCCGAGGTTAAGGCCAAGCCGATTCCGACCAGACTGCCAGTGGTGGTTGAAAACAAGCCGGTCGAGAATGCGCCCGAAGAAGCGCTGGCTCCCATTGTCTCGGCCGCATCCATGGCACGTCCGGGACAGAAGCTGGTGGAGCTGACGCCGATGCAGAAAAAGCCGGCCGAGGAAAGTGCCGACAAGACGGAGACGAATCTCGCTGGAGCTCCGCTCAGTCCCTGGATGCAGGACATCCGCAGTCCTCAATCCGAGCTCAAGCCGGTAACGAAGGCCGAGATCCCCGCGCAGCCGAAGGATCCTGCGCCAGCCGTACCGGTTTTCGAATCACCAGCGCCAATGCCTTCCGCGCCAGTCGTTGCGGTTTCCGAAGCTCCCGCGCCGCAGGTTGCTGCCACGCCAATTGCCGCCGAGCCGATTGCCGCCTCCGTCCCTGAGAGGCCCGTCAGGCTTCCCACGCCCTTTGCTCCATCCACGTTACCAACGAAGCTCACCATCTTCGAACGAGCAGCGATGCCTGCAGTCTCAGAGGCACCCGAGGCGGAAGTGACCGCGGCGCAGGTTGTCGAGGGGGAAGTCCCAACGCTCGAAGAGAAGCAGCCCGCGGAATTTGTTCCACCGCAAGAGCCCGCGCCCATCGTGGCCGCCCCGATTGTCTCCGCCCCGGTCGTCTCATCGCCAAAGCCCGCGATGGTGGTGAACGAAGCGCCGGCGCCAAAACTCCTCGTGCTCCCCTCAAAGCCTCTGCGTCCGAAGGTGCCAACCAAATCTGAGATCAGGATTCAGGCGAAGTCCGAAACTGAGGTGGACGCCGATCCAGCACCGCAACCCAACTTCAAATTCAAGGCGAAGGCGGAGCCGCTGGTTCTGGCTGTGCAAAACGCCCAGCCGGCCGAGAGGAATGCTGCTCAGCCCCCCGCCGATCCGCTCCCTGGGCCGGACAAGGATAAGGACCTGAAGAAGCACTTTGAAGTCATCCAGCAGACGGGGGAATTTGCGGTTCAGGTGCACCGGAGCAAGCTCCTCCGCACTGCGAAAGACATCTACCGGACCGCGGTTGTTGATGACGCCGTGCTGGAGATCGTGCAGTTCACCCCGCGGGAAATCTCGCTCATCGGGCGCAGCCAAGGGACAACCCACGTCACCTTCTGGTTTGACGACCCCGCCACCCAGCCAGTCACTTATCTCGTCACGGTCGAGCCGGACGCGGGGCAGGTGAAGATCGACGAAGAGAAGTATCAGCTGCTAGAGGACATGATCAATGAGATGTTCCCCGATAGCAAAATCCACATGCAGCTCATTGCCAACAAGCTGGTGGTCCGGGGGCAGGCGCGCGACAGCGAAGAAGCCTTCCAGATCATGACCCTGATCCGTGCTCAAGGCATGGGGATGGGTGGAGGGATGGGGGGAGGCATGGGAGGCGGGATCGGTGGCGCCGGCGGCGGCTTTGGTTTCGGCGGCATCAACGAGGGCCAGGCCGCTGATCCCTTGCAGGATAGCGCGACCGGCGCGGCCCGCCGGACGAATTATCAGATCATCAACATGCTCCGGGTCCCCGGGGTCCAGCAGGTCGCGCTCCGCGTGAAAATCGCTGAGCTCAACCGGACGGCGGGTCGCAACTTTGGCATCAACTTGCAAGGGCGCATCGATTTGTCCGCTGCCGAGAACGGGAGCAAGATCCTGCTCAACTCCGTCCTAGGGAACGGCGGGAAGACCGCGCCCGCCGTGATCGCAAACGTCGACGGGGACGATATCTCCTTGGGGCTCTCCATTTTGTCAGAGGTCGGCGTGATCAGGCTCCTCAGCGAGCCGACCCTCGTCACCCTCAGCGGCAACCCGGCCACGTTCATTGCCGGTGGCGAGTTCGCCGTGCCGACCATCGTCGGCTCGGCGGGGCTCAACGCGGTGACCACCGACTTCCGGGCCTTCGGCGCCATCATCAGCTTCCTCCCCACGGTGGTGGACAAGGACCGCATCCGTTTGCAAGTCGCTCCGGAGTTCAGCCAGGTCAACACCGGTCTGACGGTGAACGGCACGCCTGGTTTGAAAGTCCGGGCTGCGACCACTACCGTCGAGATGCGGGAAGGGCAGACGCTGGCCATCGCCGGCCTGCTGGAAGACAACATGAACGCCACCAGCGCGGGGGATATTCCCTTCCTGGCCAAGCTGCTCGGCAAGCGGACGGTCAATCGCAACGAAACCGAGCTGATCATTCTCGTCACGCCCGAGCTCGTCCATCCGATGGAGCCCGAAGAGGTGCCGCCGCTTCCCGGCTTTGACGTGACCGAGCCGACGAACAAGCAGTTCTACTTCCATGGCGACATCGAAGGAAACCCGACGATGAACTACCGCAGCACCGTCTGGCCGCGGCTGAGGCAACGGTACAAAGCCGGCGGCCCGGCGATGACCAGCGGACCGTTTGGACATGGACAGTAGTGTCAGGGGATCAGGAGTCAGTGGGGCAGGCTTCCAGCCTTCCCAACAACAAAGGTTTGACGAGTACCAGGTATTTGCGAGATAGCCACCGAGGTTCGCCCTTATGAAATACACACTTCTCATCCTGTCCCTCGTCGCGCTCGCCGCCTCCGGTTGCGCCTGGCCCTACCACCACAGCGATCATACCTGTAAGACCTACGGCGGTCCTCCCTACGGACCGGCTCACGACCGGCCCTTCCCGGTCGGCCAGGTATCGGATTCCCACTGGGAAACTCAGCAGACCAACGCGGAAGCAGCTGACTTCATCTTCTATGACCACGAGTTCCGCTACGACACGACAAAGCACGTTGAAACAGCTCAGTTAAGCCCGCGCGCCAAGAAAAAGCTGGAGCAGGTCGCCTTACGCCTCGAGCACGTTCCCTTCCCGGTGATCATCGAAGAGTTGCCGCGGACTCATGACGAAGCCAAGAACCATGAGAAGGGACTGCTGGAAGAAGCTCGCCGCAAGACCGTCGTCGAGCAGCTCAACCGCCTCGGCGTGACGAACGCCGACGAGAGGGTCGTGCTCTCCAACGCCTTCCCCGAAGGCTTTACCGGCGTGGAAGGGGAGCGATCCTACTTTAACGTCATCAACGGCGCATTTGGCGGCGGAGCCGGCCGGCGGTTTGGCGGCACCGGCGGAGCGTATCGATAATCGTCCGCTCACTCCGTGGGTGGACATGCCGGCATACTGTGGAGCCAAGAAGGACACCATGCGAATCAGTCTCTGGGCTACGGCCATTCTCGCTCTTGTCGTGCTTCAGTCCGGCTGCTCGCAACTGCCGGAGCGGCCGAGCTGGGCGAAATGGAATTGGACAGCTCCCTCGACTGGCCTGCCGTCGCCGGACGCCACGATAGCCGCGTCCGAAACGAAGCCTGGGACCAGGTCTCCGGCGAAGCAAAGCCCGCAGAGCGATGCGGTGAGCACCGAAATCTCCCGCGGCAAAGCGCTGGAAACGGCGGGGAAGCTCGACAAGGCCCGCAAAGTCTATGAAGACGCGCTCCGGCAGAATCCCGAACATCCGCAACTCGCCCACGCCCTGGGGGTGCTGCTCGACAAGCAGGGGAAGCACGCCGAGGCGGAGCAGTGCTTTCTGGTGGCTTTACAACAGCAGCCGCGCAATCCTGAATTGCTGAGCGACTTGGGCTACTGCTATTTGTTGCAAGGACGGCTTGATGGTGCGGAGGCGGCTCTGGTGAAGGCGACCACGCTGGACCCGAAGAACTCCCGCTACCGGCGCAACCTGGGATTGGTGTTGGGGCATCAGAAGCGGTATGACGACGCCTTCGAGCAGTTCTCCAAAACCGTGAGCAAAGCCGAGGCCTTCTATGACATGGCCTTCGTGTTCGCTGCCCAGGATTTGACCGAAGAGGCCAAGGGATGCTTCCAGGAAGCCCTCGCCGCCGACCCGAATTACCTGCCGGCGCGAGAAGCCCTGGCTTCATTCGAGGAATTCGACCGCCTGCCGCCGGAGCAGCGGAAGGAATCACCGGTTCTGGCCAAAGACGGCGTGCGCTACGTTCCCTATATCGAAGGGGCTACACCCGGCAACACACAGCCGGGAACGGGCGAAGTCAAACAGGCGTCCGCCACGACTCCCATCAGCGCGATGCCCGCCAACCGCCATGCCGGGCAAGCCACTCGCAATTTGCTGACCCAGTCCCGCGGCATGTTAAGCGGCCACATGCAGAGCGAACGCACCGCCCAGAGTGCCGCCAATGCCGCGGCGATGCAGAGCGTGCGTTAATTAAGGGGTCGCTAGGCCAGTTCGTCAGTTTTCTTTCCGTGGCTGTGCTGGTAGATCGCGGCGAGAAGCGCTTCCACGTCGCTGTATTTCTTCTTCGTCTTGAGCACGTCATCGAGCAGGCGGCGAGCATCGGGAGACGAATGGCCCAGCGTGAGGAGCGCCGAGTAAGTCTCTTCCACGACGTCTCGCTTCACCTCGGCGGAATATTCCTGCTTCGCCGCCACCAGGAGGGCGAACTTGCTCACTTTCCAGCACATTGGGATCCTAAGCTTAGAATTCCACGTGGACAAGTTGTC
>JADMIO010987918.1_pt1 | contig 46811 bp, 45 predicted proteins | sample 8958161 | NCBI WGS metagenome assembly JADMIO01 (sample SAMN16585339, study PRJNA669376) | soil metagenome | isolation source: Crop rotation soil | place: USA: Cullars Rotation, Alabama | collected 2011
TCATGCCTGATGAATTTCAGCGCAATGAGACGGGGTATGCCTGTTTATCCCAATACATGGCCAGAGCGATCGCGCTCGGTATCTTCGGCCGAACACTGAGGATTCAACCGATTGTAAATACGCCGCAACGCCCGCAGAACTGATTGAAAAATATTGTCTTACCGGGAAAGTTTGCCCGCCCATGATTCTAAGAGGTTTTAGCCCCGCATCGGCACGAGCGTACCCAAAAAAAGATACGCCCTACCTGCGTGGCTTGCTTAGTCCGTCTTAGCTGAACCTTTCTCCCGGCGGGGCGTTTGCTTGCAGGCCTGGATCCTGAGGGGATCGCGTTACGCTTTCAGCCTGAGCGTGCGGAGGAGCTACAATGTATCGTGCGAGTGTTATGATCGCGGCAGCGGTGATTTATCTGATAGGCTTCAATCAAGCGCACGCCAGCTATCAGATCATTCGGTGGTCCAGTGGCTATTGCCAGATTTGGGATGCTGCGAGCCCCGGCAAACCGTTTCCCGGCGACTATAAAACGGGCCGGAAGACCTTCAGAACGTTTGCAGAGGCGACTGTCGCGCGAGCGAGATTGATCGCTCAGCGTCAGTGTTATTGAGACAGATTATGCACGCGGGGATGTTCTGCTCCGCCAACCGCCTCGCACCTGCGACCATATTCCTTGCAGCCACAGCTCTGCTGGTGGCCCTCAGCGGGCAGGCTGCTAGCGCGCAGAGCGCCGATGCGGAGGAGCGCTGTAAGGGAGACGTGATGCGACTTTGCAGCGAGTTCGTGCCCGATGAAGATGCGATCGTGGGATGCCTCAAGGCAAAGAGGCTCGCACTCACGTCGTCTTGCCTCAACGCTCTGTCGCCACCAGAAGTCCAGCTGCCATCTTCGAGAAGTCCGCTAAGGACAAGACGTACGATAACGCCGGCTGAAGCGTCGCGATCTACCAGGGTCTACCAGTGACCGACAGGCGTCGATCCGACGATTTCAACTGCAAGGTGCTAGCAGCAGACATCCCTGCGTGCAGCCGCCCGCTGACAAGTCTTCCAGCTTTCCAGCAAAAAAAAACCAACGTCCCTCAGACTGAATACTGCGATTTCGCCGATCGGACGAAGGCTATTAGCTCCGCTTGACTCCCCACGCCGTAACTCAATAGCCCACCTCGTGGCACTTCAGGCAATCTTCCTTGGTCTTACCAAAGAAAGTGCCGCCGTTCGCGAATGTCGCCCGCTGGAGAAAGGCAAACCACGGAGCCGGCTCGAGGCCTCGCTTCACGCAAGCCTCAAACTGCTTTCTGCCTTCGATGGACTTGAGTTCCGGATCCCACTGGCCGTAACCTCGATAGTGCCCATGGATTCCAACACCGTCCGGTTTCAACGCGTTGGGCTTGCAGTCTGCCCTGTTGTTGGCAGTCCGCTCCGCTAGACTATACGGCGAGACTTGCTTGCCATCAGCATTGACTTTTATCGGCCGTTTGGCGGTGACCTTCTTTGGCTTTTCGCCGGCCGACACATCCTGCTTTTTCGGAGCGTCCTGGGTGAATGCAGGAGTGTAGATTGAACACCCGATCGCCACTAGGACCGCGGCCATTACCGAAAACCGTTTCATTTTACTCCCCTCAACCACGCGCCCACGAAATGAAGCGCATCTGGAGTGTTCAAGCAAGCAGGGGGCCTGACGCCAGCCTCATTTGTCTGAGTTCCTTATCAATCGACAGCGCGCGCAATGCTCATCGTGTTACATCGCGTGGAGTAACCGCGAGGTGCTTGGTCTCCCCACTTCGCTGCCACAATAGTCCTCGGCACTTCCCACGAGCGCCGGGGCTCTTTTTTTGGAACGAACTGAACGGCGCGCGGTTAGTGCTCGTCAGGGGAGTTCTTTAGAATGTCAGTGCAGTGTAACGGCCTACGACGCAACGAGGGTATCTTCCTCATTTGCGTCACGTTACTCACTTTGCTCGCCAGCTCGTATGCCGGGTACCTCGGTTATCAACGCAACACAGCACTCGCGGCCATCGAATATGATGATGATGACGACGACAGGTCGCGCGTGCCTCTCCCCGCAGGTCCGCGCAAGTACCAGTAGAGGCGACGGCGATGGATACAGTAAGCCGAAAGCTGCTGGTCCTGACCCTTCTCTTCTGGTCGTGCATCGGCGCAGCCATCCTGTCGATTGACGCTCGGTTGATCGAGCGCGGTGTCATTCCGCCTCCCCCGCCTATCATGCAGTTGGTGGACCGTGACGGGCGATTGAAGGCCGCCCGCTAACACCTGATACAACGCTCGCATGAAGGTGTGTTCAGCAGTGCCGCAATGTTGGTTAGCGGCTTGATAGTGCGCGGAGGAAGGCACCGAGCGATGTCGGCTTTGATCAAAAGCGACCTTTACGCCGGTCAAGGGATATCGGCTTGCCGCCCAAAAGCGACATGGCGAAATCCAACTGACTAACATAGGCTGCACACTGATCAGTATGGGGGCGTGTATGCCAAATCGCGTTAAAGAAAAGCAGGCGACTGTCAGAAAAGCGGACTCGGTGCGGAAGGGAGCAAGTCGAACCCCTCGGAAACTCAACTTCCAAAATGAGCCTTGGTACGCGGCCGCCGCCCAGAAGATCAGTGCGGCTCGGGCGTCTCCTGAGCCGTCTTTGGACCGAATATCGTCCCCACCCTTGGCAGCTGATTAAGGCAGGCGGCAAGGCGGTAACCTACCTTTGAGGGACTACATGGAGAACGTTGGATCCCGGTTCCTCCCTCTCCGCCAGCCCCCCTCAGAACTGATTTCTCTCCGGCCCGCGAAATCCTCTTATTGGGCCAGTGTTTGCGTGATTTTCGACCGGGCCTCAGTACCGATCGGTTCGAGCGCGCTCTGCAAAATCGTTCTCTGATCGACTTTTTCTCCGGACCTCAGTACTTGCTGTGGGAAGTATCTAGGTCAAAATCCCGCCGCGCGTGGAGATATTGAAGATAGGCCAAGGCATCGGTACTCCTGGGCCAGCGCCATTCGGTAAAGCGGGTACGCATAGAATACAGACCTCGCTTAGAGCGCTTCGTCGTCAGTCGGGCTGGTCGTTTGGATTGCCGTGCAAGAAATCATTACGAGCGTGATTGAGCTCGCCATAAATCCAAGACGGTAGAATGCGATCGACGCGAGCGCTCCGACCCTCGTAGGTTGAGTAGATGGCCGCCTTATGATGGTGAAGGTTCCACTTAGCCTTCTCCAACAACTGGTAGACCTGTCTGAATCCGGAGTCGCGGGACTTCGGGTGCGCGAGGATCTCAAGCGCACTGGCCCACAACGCCGCGTGTCTGCCAAGGTCGTGGTGTGTCGCATCCGCAGAGGCTCCCAGCATGGCTGCGGACGTCCGCCGCCCAAAATATTGGGACTACGGCCGCCGACTAGCCCTCAAACGTTCAATCCCCTGCGCCGAGACCCAGCGCTTCGGCCATCACGCGAAACACCTCGATGTTGTCCATCGAGCCGCGCACCCGCTCGCTGCCCGGGCCGCTGGCAGTCAGGATCACGTCCTCGCCGGAGTGGACGCTGGCGTTCAGGTACCTTGGCAGGTTGCCGAGCCGCAGCATGGCGCCCGGCCGCTCGCGATACTTCTCGTTGGCGGCAAAGGTACCAGCGGCATCGCCCTTCACCGTCGGATCGTTGGGATCGTCGAGCTTGGGGCGAAACGTCTCGTAATAGTCCGGCGAGCTGGCTGAGAAGATCGCAAGCCTTCGGCTGACATCGACGCGGCCGGGATAACCGGATGCGTCGGACTTGGGATAGTTCGGAAATCCGGCTCTGTCTTAGGTGCCGACGCGGTCGCGCGGCGGCGCCTTCGGAGCGCTCGTCATGTCATCGTCGATGGTGCCGATCAGCGCTATCGGGTGATTGTGGTCCGGTGTCACCAAGATCAGCGTGTCATCGCCACGCTTTTGCGCCCAGTCGCGGGCGAGCCGCACCGTCTCGTCGAGCATGATGGTGTCGTAGACCGCGCGCTCCATGTCGAGCGCGTGGGTGTATTGAGTGAATTGCGAAACCGAATCGCGCCAAACATTTCGCTCCCGAATGCGAATCGGCGCGGACCATGCGGCGTCAATACGACAACGACTCAACGCTTGTGCGACGACCGCATGACTCCCGCGGTCATTCAGATGACACCGACGAGAACTAGGCACGCCACAACCGGCTGGAGTGAGTCGATGGCTTGGTTCTGGCTGCTGATGGCTGGCGCGCTCGAAATTGTCTGGGCGCTCGGCATGAAATATTCGCACGGTTTCACGCGGCTCGGGCCGACGGTCATCATGCTGACCGCCATCGCTCTGAGCTTTGCACTGCTTGGCCTGTCGCTGAAATCGATTCCATTCGGCACTGCCTATGCGGTCTGGACCGGAATAGGGGCCGCTGGCGCCGTGGTGGCGGGCATCCTGCTGTTCGGCGAGGTGATGGAACTCGGTCGAATCGCCTGTCTCGTTTTGATCATTGCGGGAACCGTCGGCCTGCGTCTCGTGACGCCGGGTTGACCGTCATCTGCCCGCAACAGGAATCGCTCATAGCAGCGGGATGAACGTTCATTCGACGGTCATGCCCCCGGACGGCGACGATGACGCTCCGATCCGGGTGAGAACGCTATTCCTGTCGGATCTGCACCTGGGAACGCGGGGGTGTCAGGCCGAAAAGATCCTGGCCTTCCTGCGGCTCTACGAGGCTGACACGATCTATCTGGTCGGCGACATCGTCGACGGCTGGCAACTCAGGTCCGGCTGGTACTGGCCGCAGACGCACAACGACGTGGTCCAGAAACTGCTGCGCAAGGCACGCAAGGGCGCGCGCGTGATCTACGTGCCGGGCAATCACGACGAGTTCATGCGTGACTTCTATGGCATCCACTTCGGCGGCATCGAGGTCATCGAAAAGACCATCCACGTCGCCGCCAATGGCAGGCGCTATCTGGTTATTCACGGCGACCTATTCGACGTCGTGATCCGCCATGCCCGCTGGCTCGCATTGCTCGGCAACCACGCCTACGACCTGGCCATCACGCTGAACACCTACTTCAACAAGGTCCGCCGGTTGTTCGGATTGCCGTACTGGTCGCTGTCGCGCTGGATCAAGCTGAAGGTCAAGAATGCCGTCAATTTCATCGGCGAGTTCGAGAAGACGCTGAGCGGAGAAGCGCGCCGGCATCACGTGGATGGGGTGGTGTGCGGGCACATCCATCATCCGGTGATTCGCGATCTGGAGGGTCTCACCTATGTGAACTGCGGCGATTGGGTGGAAAGCTGCACCGCCGTGGTCGAGCGTTTCGACGGACAACTGGCCATCATCGAGTGGGGTGAGGTCGGGGCGTCGCCGGGAAACCAAGACCCCGCTCTGTTGCCGGCACGACACGATCCCGCGGCTGCGGCATAGGGCGCCCGGCTGTCATGTGGGTGACATCGAATCATCATATTGGTCGAAGGTTGGTTACGCGATGACATCCGGGTCCGCGCTTCGCCGCAGGATTCCGAGCGCGCCTCCAAAGCGGCGCCCGGCAGCATCTCGCCAGCCATATCGCACTCGCAGGACCGCGCCGGACCTGGCGGCGGCAGGGAATTGATCATGTCGATGACTTCCGTCGAGCACACGACCAAGGCATTCGATGTCGATCTTCAGGAGCTCAAGCGGATGGTCGCGGAGATGGGCGGCCGTGTGGAGTATCAGCTTCACGACGCCAACGAGGCGCTGATCCAGCACAACTGCGACAAGGCCGAGCGCGTGGTGCAGGCCGACGCAATGCTCGACGATCTGCAGCAGCAGGTGGAGCAGAAGGCCATCGCCACCATCGCCATGCGCCAGCCGATGGCGGTCGATCTGCGCGAGATCGTGGCCACGCTCCGTATCGCCAACGACCTGGAGCGGATCGGCGATCTGGCCAAGAACATCGCCAAGCGCGTGCTGGTCATCGAGGCCCAGGACATGCCGCGGCAGGCTCGTCTGGGATTCGCCCATGTCATGAGCCTGGCGCTGGGACTGCTCACCGAGGCGCTGGACAGCTTCGCCAGCGGAGACACCGAGAAAGCCCGGTCGGTCTGGAATCGCGACGAGGAGATCGACCTCATGTACACCTCGCTGTTTCGCGAACTGCTGACCTACATGATGGAGGATTCACACACTGTGACCTCCGGCGTGCATCTGGTGTTTTGCGCAAAGAACATCGAGCGGGTCGGCGATCACGTCACCAACATCGCCGAGTCGGTCTACTACATGGTCGAGGGCCGCCTGTTCGCCGATGTTCGGCCCAAAGCCGACACCACCACCATGATCCGGACGGTCGCCTAGTCTCGGACGCACACCCACGACGCTTCCATGGAGGATCAGGAGCCGCGCTACGCCGTGTACTTTGTGCCGGCCGCGGATTCCGCCCTCTACCGCTTCGGCAGCATGGTCCTTCAGTATGACTGCTACACCGGGGCGGCGATGCTGCCACCCGAGGAATTCATTGGCGAAGCGCACGAATGGCATCGCGCCACCGCGGAGCCCCGCCGCTATGGCTTCCACGCGACGTTGAAGCCGCCATTTCATCTTTCGCCGGCGGCAACCGAAGCCCAGCTTATCAGCGCCCTGCAAAGCTTCGCCGCGCTGGGGCGCCGGGTTGGCACCATCCGTCCGGCGGTGCAGGCATTGTCCGGTTTCATCGCCGTGGTGCCGGCGGAGAATAGCCTCGAGGTCAATGCGCTTGCGGCGGACTGCGCCACCATTTTCGACGCCTTCCGCGCTCCGATGTCAGCCCGGGAGCGGGCGCGCCGGGTTGCCGCGGGACTGAACAGGTCCCAGGTCGCCAATCTCGATCGCTGGGGCTATCCCTATCTGTTCGACGATTTCCGGTTCCACATGACCCTGACCGGCGAGATCGCAGCCGCCCGCCGATCCGCCATGATCGCGACGCTACGGAGAATATTTCAGCGTTTCGTTGGCGATCACAGCGTTGCCGTTGACCGCCTGGCGCTGCTCAAGCAGGAGCGCGGCGATGCGCCGTTCAGGGTGATCAGCCACGTCAGTCTGGGTATGGTCCGCTGACCGGATCAGGGCAGCCGCAGCAGCGGCTGGCCCATCCGGATTGTCGCTCCGTCCTCGATCCCGTCGCACAGCGAGAAGCCCGGCGGGGTGAACACGACAATGGTCGAGCCATGCTCGAACCAGCCCATTTCCTCACCCTTCCGCACCTCGGCGTTGCAGGCCGCCGCATTCGGACCGAGTTGGCGGAGATTCGACACCACATCGAGGAAATGCAGCCGGATGCTCGCGACCAGGATTGCTGCCACCGGCACCAGCGTGATGGCGTGGCCGCTGGCCGCCAGGCGTGTCTCGATGATCGCCCGCTCGTTCTTGCAGAACAGCTTTTCGACGCGCTTGAGCGCGATCGGGTTGACGTTCCAGGTGTCGCCGGAAACGTAGGTCACCCGCTGGACGCGGCAGTCATGCGGCGCGTGAAAGCGGTGATACATGGCCGACGTCAGGCGCAGCGTCACGAACATTCCGTCGCGGTGAGTGTCCACCAGCCGGCTGTCGCCCAGCAGGTCGCCCAGCGAGTAGGGAAAGCCCTTGATCTGGTACAGCTCGGTGCCGGAGATCGGGCCGCAGGCGCCGACGATGCCGTCGCTAGGGCTCGTCAGCAGGCCGGGATCGCCGTTGATCGGGCGCGCCCCTTCCTTCAACTCGCGCGTGAAACAGTCGTGCATGCTGCGGAACTTGGTCTTCTTGGCCTCGCCGAGGTCGAGCCGGGTGAATAGGCTCCACAGCCCGATCGACAGGTCGCGAATCAGTGGCTGCTCGATTCGACTGAGCCAGCCGACCACCCGGGTAATGAGTCGGCGCGGAATGCGGTTGGTGAGCAGGAAATTGATGTCCTCCTGCTCGAACACGCGCAGCATCTGCGATCGCAGCGTCATGGTGCCGTAAAATCTCCGCGATAAACCCCGATTCGATGGATTGGGCCGGCAGCACGCTTGCGTTCTACGGACTTGGCGCGGGCGCGCTGGCTGTCTCGCTGGCGAGCCTCAAGCGGCGGCTCGAGCTGTCCAAGGCCAAGCATCCTTCGCTGACCGGTCACGCCCGCATGTCGCGGCGGGTCGCCGGCCTGCTGCCCTTCTACGAATACGGCGAACCCGAGTTCTTCTGCTGCGACGGCGCGCCGGAAGATGTCGCTGGACGCCGGCGCGAGGCCTTTTCCCGGCTGTCGGCGCTGTACAAGGCGCGATTTGCCGAGACCTGCCGGCGCACCGCGGAGACCGCCCCCGGCATCTCCGACATGCAGTTCACGGAGCGTTACAGGGTGCCATTCCAGTTCAGCCGGCTGGTCCGGGAGCACCTGCCGTCCGGCGGTTTCGTGCAATCGGCCGACGGCGTCACGCTGACCGATCTCGACGGCAACCGCTTCTACGACCTCACCGGCTCCTACGGCGTCAATCTGCTCGGCAACGACGCCTACAAGGGAATGATGCAGCGGGCGCTCGACCGCTCCGCCGATTTGGGCCCGGTGCTCGGCCCGTATCATCCGGTGGTCGCCGACAATGTCCGCCGCCTGAAGCAGATTTCCGGCCTCGACGAAGTGTCGTTCCACATGTCCGGCACCGAGGCGGTGATGCAGGCGGTGCGGCTCGCCCGTTACCACACGCGGCGCAGCCATCTGGTGCGGTTCTGCGGCGCGTATCACGGCTGGTGGGGCGACGTGCAGCCGGGTGTGGGCAATCCCCAGCCGGCGCGCGAAACCTACACGCTGAAGGACATGTCGGAGGATTCGCTGCACGTGCTGCGCACCCGCCGCGACATCGCTTGCGTGCTGGTCAACCCGCTGCAATCGCTGCATCCCAACGGCACCGCGCCGGCAGATACATCCCTGGTGGACGGCGGCCGCTCGGCGCATTTCGACCGCGCCGCCTACGCCGACTGGCTGAAGAAGCTGCGCGCCGTCTGCACCGAGCGCGGCATCGTGCTGATCTTCGACGAGGTGTTTGTCGGCTTCCGCCTGGCGCCCGGCGGTGCACAGGAATATTTCGGCGTCCGCGCCGATCTGGTCACCTACGGCAAGACGATTGGCGGCGGCTTCCCTGTCGGCGTGGTATGCGGCCGCGCCGAGCTGATGAAACGCTTCCGCGACGGCCGGCCGGCCGACATCTGCTTCGCCCGCGGCACCTTCAACTCGCATCCCGCGGTGATGGCGGCGATGGACGAGTTTCTGCGTCATATGGAAACGCCGGCGGCGCAGGCGCTTTACGACGATATCGATCGCCGATGGGATGCTCGTGCGGCTGAGCTGAACCGCCGCCTGCGCGAACGCGGGCTGCCGGTGCAGGTGGCGACCCTCTCGACCATCTGGACGGTCTTTTACAGCAAGCCGTCCCGCTACAACTGGATGCTGCAATACTACCTGCGCGCCGAAGGCCTGTATCTGAGCTGGATCGGTACAGGCCGGCTGATTTTCAGCCTGAACTATTCCGAGCAGGAGTTCGCCGCAGTGGCGGATCTGTTCGTCGCCGCCGCCGAGAAGATGGAGCAGGATGGCTGGTTCTGGTGCGATGCCGGCGCCAGCAACAAGACGGTGCGCCGCCGCATCCTCAAAGAAATGATCGCGCAGCGCTTTTCGGCCCTGCGCGATCATCTGACCTGACCCCAACGACGCTTACGCCGCGCCGGTCGGCAGCGGCTCCTCGTCCTCCTCGTCGCCCCAATCCTCGCCGGTGTGCGGGTCGATGAGCTGGCCCTTCATCAGGTAGTACGGCGCGCGCCAGTAGAGCTTCACGTCGTGGAACGGGTCGGTGAGGATCTTGGTCGCCCACACCAGGCCGGTTTGCACGTCCTTGATGAAGAACAGGTGGACGGTCCGGAAGAGCAGGCCGCCGCCGCCGATCACCAGCCAGATGATCGCGGTGTGGCGGATGAACTCCATCGGCCCGGTGTGCGGGGTGAAGAACCCGAAATAGGTCGGATCGAAATACAGCGGAATTGGCGACAGTGCCCAGATCGACATCAGCACAACCTTGCGGCGCAGGTTGTAGCCGACCTTGATCTCTTCTTTGTGCTCGTGAGTGGCCTGATTGTAGTGGTCGTACGTCTTCGGTTCGAAGAAGAAGTGTCCGGCCTGGCGGGAGGTCATGGACACCAGCCAGCCGACCAGCGCGGCGATCGCCGGGTCCTTGAACAGCATCACGTAGGCGAAAAGGAAGCTCAGCGCGCTGACCAGGTGCAACGATTGGTTGATGCGGCTGTGATGATAGTAACGGTGATCGTCCCAACGCTGTACGCGCAGTGCTTCCAGAAATCCTTGCATGATGGCTCCCCGTGCAGCGGACATTCCCGCGTTGCTATGTCGATTCGATGTAGGCGTTGTGACAGCGGCGAATCCAATGAAAATGCCGCCGCTCGGGGCGCGGCGGCATCAACACTTCGGCAAAGAATTGCTTAACAGGCGGCGGCGCGCTGGAGCGTCAGGTCTGGCCGACGCGCGGCTCCGCCTTCCTTGCCGAAACGGATCAGGTTGAAGTGCCCAAACGGAGGTACCGCGCGGCGCTCGACCAGGTGGATGCCCTTGGTGCGCGCCACCCATCGCGTGTAGCGCTCGAACGGGAACTCGGAGCGCCAACCGAGCTTGCGCGCGGCCGGCTGAAACCACTTCTCGAATGTGCGCCGAGGGCCGGCATCGGCTCCGACCCGGCTCACCAGGATGATCTCGCCGCCGGGCTTCAGCACCCGGACGAATTCGTCGAGCGTCGCCTCCGGGTCAGGCACTGTCGATACGACATGCTGCGCCATCACCACGTCGAACGACGCGTCAGGGAAGTCCATGTGCTCGGCGTCCATCACCGCCAGCCCTTCGACATGGGCAAGACCCAGCTCTTCGACGCGCCCCCGGGCCTTCGTCAGCATGGGCTCGGAGATGTCGACTCCGTAGATCGTGTTCTTGTCCGAATAGTCCGGCAGCGAGATGCCAGTGCCGACGCCCACCTCGAGGATGCGGCCGCCGATTCGTTCCGCCGCCTCGATCGCGGCTTGTCGGCCCTTCTCGAACACAGCGCCGAACACGAGATCATAGGCCGGCGCCCATTTGGCATAGGCTTTAGTGACCATTTCCTTGTCGATGTCGGTGTTCGACAGGCCTGTCATGATGTCGTGTCCCTTGGTTGGAGTTGATGCAAACCTTGTTCGGCCTGGAGCCTCAACCCGCCGCTTGCGCGGGAGCGCCGAGCATCGTCGTGCTCCGCTGCCGGCTCGGGCCGACATCGCGAAGATGACTCAGGAACTGCCGCGCGCTGTTCTCCCAGGAATAGGTGAGCGCAAACTCGCGGCAGGCCTCGCGCGAAAGGCTCAGCGCAGCGAGGCAGGCCGCGCGCAGGTTTTCGTTCAGCGCCCCGACCGGGTGGTCGCCGACGACATCCTTGGGGCCGGTCACGGGAAACGCAGCGATCGGCACGCCGCTGGCCAGCGCTTCGAGCTGGACCACGCCGAACGTGTCGGTCCTGCTCGGAAACACAAAGACGTCCGCCGACGCCAGATGCGCCGCAAGCTTGCCGTTCTCGATCAGCCCGAGGAACTTGGCATGCGGGAACCGCTGCTTGAGCTCGGCCTCCTGCGGGCCGGTGCCGATCACCAGCTTGGTGCCGGGCAGGTCGAGTGAAAGGAAGGCCTCGAGGTTCTTTTCGACGGCCACGCGACCGACACAGGCGAAGATCGGGCGCCGAAACGGCAGCTCGATCGCCTTGTCCGGCCGGAACAGGTCGGTGTCGACGCCGCGCGTCCAGCGGCCGATGTTGCCGAAGCCGCGCTTGCGGAGCTCCGCCTCCAGCGACGGCGTTGCCACCATGGTCACCGCCGCCGTGCCGTGGAAGCGGCGCAACGCGGCATAGATCAGGCCTTCAGGGATCGGCCAGCGCGCCGCGATGTATTCTGGAAAGCGCGTCGTATAGCTCGTGGTGAACGGCCAGCGGTGCTTGATGCAATAGGCGCGGACCCGATGGCCGATCGGCCCCTCGGTCGCGATATGGACCGCGTCCGGGCGCACCTGCTCGATCCGCTGCGCAATCGCGGACCGCCCCGGCAATGCCAGCCGGAGACCGGGATAGGTCGGCAGCGGCATCGTCCGGAACCCTTCCGGCGACAGGAATTCCACCTCGGCGCCGAGCTGCTTGGCGCTGCGCGCCAGCGACGTTAGCGTGCGGACCACGCCGTTGACTTGCGGATGCCAGGCGTCGGTTGCGATTAGGACGCGCATCTGTGCCTTGCCTCCAAACCGAGGCGCTTTCGCCGAATCGGCGGCGACACCATCGCGTCGTCATGTCTCAGTTATGTGACGGTCCGGTGCGCCTGTAACATTGCTGTCAGGCAAGCGTGCGAACGTCGCATCAGGTCCAGCTGATGATTCGCAGCACTTTTCGCCGGATGCCGCTCCCCAACGTGACGGGCTTCATCGCGCGCTCGATGCCGGGACCGGCGCGCGGCGGATGGAGCTGGATCGGCATCGCGATGGGCCTCGCTGTTGTCGCAGCCGCCGGCGCAGTTCTATTTCACATTCTGCGCGACATCGAAATCGACCGGGTGCTCTCCGCCATCCGTTCGACGCCGCCGCAGACGATCGTGCTGGCGGCGGTGTTCATCGGCGCGAGCTACGTCACGCTGACGTTCTACGACTACTTCTCGCTGCACACGATCGGCCGGCGCGAAGTGCCGTACCGGATCGCGGCAATGGCGAGCTTCACCAGCTATTCGATCGGCCACAATCTCGGCGCTACGGTCTTCACCGCGGGCGCCGTGCGCTGGCGCATCTACTTGTTCTGGGGCCTGTCGGTGATCGACATCGCCAAGATGGCCTTCATCACCGGGCTCACGTTCTGGCTCGGCAACGTGGTGGTGCTGAGCATTTGCATGATCGTGGCGCCGGCGGCGGCTGGGGCGGTCGATCAGCTTCCGCCACTCATGAACCGGGTGCTCGGCGTCACGGGCCTTGTCGTCATCGGCGGCTACGTCGTCTGGCTGGTCCCGCGCGAGCGCACCATCGGCGCCGGCGCATGGGCGGTCACGTTGCCCGACGCACGGCTGACCTTGGTGCAGATCGGCATCGGCGTGCTCGATCTTGGCGCCGGCGGCCTTGCGCTCTACACGCTGCTGCCGGCGGAGCCCGCGACCGATTTCCTCACCGCGCTGGTGATCTACGTCACCGCCACGCTGCTCGGATTCCTCAGCCACGCGCCGGGCAGCCTCGGCGTGTTCGAGGCCGCTGTGCTGATCGCGCTGCCGCAGTACGCCAAGGAACAGCTGCTGGCGGCGCTGCTGATCTTTCGCTGTCTCTACTTCGTGCTGCCGCTGATCCTGGCGCTAATCTTGTTGATGACCCGCGAATTTTGGCTGGCCAGGCAGTCGTCGTACGTCAACCGAAGAAAAGAAACCGCTCGACGCTAGAGGGGTTGGAGAGTTGCATAGATGAGACAGAGCGCCAGGCTCGCCCAGACCGCCGCGCTGAAATAGAGCGACATCCAGGCGATCTCGTCCCTCCACTCGGCGAAGTCGTGTGTGACGCTCCAGCGGACGGTCGCGTCACGAAGGCCCTCCATGGCACTCATCGGTCTCGTGCCGGCCGCATCTGCCGACCGCTGTCGCGTCAGATACATGGGCACGTCAACGGTCGCCAGAAATCCCAGGAAGCCGGCAATGCCGACAATCGCGACGATGAGAACCCCGCGCATCGCGCCGTCAAATTCCGGCAGCAGCCGGGCGAGCCCAATGGCGATGATGAAGAACGTCACGCCCCAGATCGAATTTTCGATGGCATGTCCCAGATAGTTCTTGGTCAGCACCGCGTACCAGGAGAAGCATTCCGCGATCAGGATCAGCGGCAGGATCACCCATGCGGCGTTCAAGGTGGTGTCTGCGCCCGTCATCGTGCCGAGCTTGTGCAGCACGATCACCCACTGGGCCGCGAAGCAGACCTCGGCCACCGTTGCCACGACTCGGCCGATCATTACGCTCGACAGCCACGTGTCGAACAGGCAAATACGCTGTATGTCGGCACGCGGGAGGAATGATCTGAATGCGCAGCCGAAGACATAGGCTGCACATAACAACAGCATCAGCTCGATGCCCGACGGGGTGCCAAAGCCGGTTGCTCGGGGTTCCTCAAGAGTGCGGTACAGCCAGAACCAGGCGGCGATGTTGATGCCGCTCACGAGCGTCAGCATTGCCCACCACCAGGACACCGGATTCGACCAGGCCAAGGACCCCGGCCGCGTTGGCCATTGCATACTCATGGACCTATCCGCAAGCAATCGAACGCACATAATCGAACCAGCATCCTTACGTAGCAATTCTGTCACAAACAACGGTCAAGCCCTGCGCCCGCCGCCCCTCGCGGAAGCTTACGATCCCGCTCCGGCTACTCGGGCCGACCACATTGGACACACATTGTTGGTTGTGCGCCCGGACCACCTTCAGGCTGATTCAGGATTGACCATTCGAGGAAGCGAATGGGAGACACTCGATCGGTCGTTCTTGATGGAAAGCCGGCGCCGGACCGCGTCGATCCGCTTGCCCAACACACTGAACGACGGCGATGTTCTTGGGTCTTCTGCGGCGAACAAACGGCCCTCGATTGATGCGAGTTCCTCGTCCAGGCTTGGATCACCGGCGGCCGCCTTGAGAGATGCAAGCGTGCGCTGGGGCCCAGCCGGCTCGAAGCAGGATACCCAGGCCAAGAGCGTGCGATAGACATTCTGTGCATTGCCAAGATGCGTGGCATCTCGAAAGGCGGAGTAAGCGAACGCCTCGGATCGCAGGTAGGCGGCACGCCGCCGCGCTAATTCATCGCGAACCGTCCGTACAGTGCTGGGCTCGATCCAGATCAGAACGGAAATGACGGCGATGACGAGCAGCACAGCGGCCGAGTGATCGAGCAGAAAGAGAACAGCGGCGCGCACGCTAGAAACGCCATCGCGCTCCGGCGGCGGCGCGTCTTGAACCAGCGAATTGGCGGCGACATTGAGTGTGACCGGCTCGATGCGCATACGGTCGATCTTCTTGTCGGCGGTGTTCCACCAGGCGATCTCCGCTCCGGGTAGCGTGACCGTGCCGGCCCTTTGCAGCATGTACGTCGCTTGATCGACGCGGGTCGCCGACAGCGCGTTGGTGCGCCGGTCAACCATGTCGTGCAGATCAGGCTGCATGGGATAGATCTGCACGCCGTCCTGCGCGGCGAACTTCGCCGGCGGCAACAGCATGGCCGGAGTGCCGTCGGCCGTGACCGTGATCGTACGCGTGACGGAGTCGCCGACCTTGAGCTGGTCCGACGATTGCCGCAGTTCCTGGCGCAACGTCAGGCGGCTTGCTGCGATGAACGGGTCGAGTGCGCGCGCCGCCTCCGGAATGGTGGCTTCGAAGGTGATAGCGGGGACAGGCATCGTCTCCTCACGCGCGTTCGGCGGGTCGGCAGCGTAGGTGACGGTCACGCTCTGCCCGGAAGTGGCGTAGGTGCCCGGTTCCTGCGGATAGATCAGGAATTCGTAGCGCACGCCGGCGAAAGGCTCGCCGCCGATCTGCTCCGACATGTTGATTGTCGATGCCTGTCGCGTGATGGCGTTGTGAATCTGGAATTCGGGCAGCACCGGCGGTTTGGTCATGAAGTTTGGCGCCAGCACGTCGAGCTTGAGCGTCGTGCCCTGACCGACCACGGTGACCGGTGGATCGATGGTGACGCGCAAGACTGGCTGGCGCGGCTGTTGTGCCGAGGCGAACACGCCAGAGAGGACCAGCAGGACGAGTACGAGCGTTGTCTTCATCGCGGCGCGCTCCCCGAGGGCGGCGGCTGCGCCGAATTGGCCTGGATGGCGAACTTGAGCTTGAGAAAATCCGCCGGTGTCGTCTGCACCTGACGCATCCACGCTTCGGCCGCGCCGGGCGTGGTGATATCGCCCGCCTTCACCTGGATGCGCTTGCCGCCCTGCTGCTTCTCGTCGACCTTGGTCTCGTCGGCCTTGAGATCGGGCGGCGCAGAGTCGTCCTGCTCCTGCTTGCGGCGCTTGGCCTCGGCGGCCTCCAGCGCGGCGCGCACGATCGCCAGGTTCTTCTTCGCGGCGTCGTGATTGGGCTGCTGCGCTAGCACATCCTGATAGGCCTTGATCGCTTTCTCGTAGGCGTGGTTCTGCGCCTCCGCGTTGCCGAGCGCGAAGCGCCCTTCGAGCGTCTCGACCTTGCGGAAGGCCTCTGCCGCCGCGAGGAAATCATAGGCGCGGTAGGCGGCGATGCCGCGCCACATCGGGTCGGCGAACAGCTTGGCCGCCCGCGCATAGTCGCCGCGGTCGAAGGCGATGCGGCCCTGCTGGTCCGGTGTCAGCCAGATGCTGGTGAAACGTGAGGGACTTTCGCCCGGCTGTGCGTCCGCCGGCTGCCCATGCAGCAGCGCCAGCAGCACCACCCACTGCACCGTCATGCCGCGCCTGAACCACAACAGCGCGAGTAGCACGATCGGCACCACCAGCCAGTAGCCCTCATCGAGCCAGCGGGCGCCACCCTGTTCCGCCTGCGCGCTCTGGAAGCGCGTTTCGATGCGCCGTTCGAGCATGCGGATGTCGCCGTTATCAACTGTCACGCGGACGCTCTCGATAGCGGTCCTGACATCCGCTTGTGGCGGCATCACGCTGAGCATGACCGTGCTGTTGCGACCGGCCGCGTCTCGCAGCGCCGCGGCTTCCGCATTGCCGAGGTCGTCGGCGACGATGAGGACCGTGCCGGCAAATGGCTCGTTCGCGAGTTGTGCTGAGGCAAGCTGCAGCGCCGCGGCGGGGTTTTTGCCCTGCACCGGCATCAGGCCGGACGTCAGCGCAGCGAGGAATGGCTCGAGCACGCCGCGGTCGTCGGTCAGCGGCATGACGAGATGCGCCGAGCCTGCGTAGGCGATCAAGCCGGTGCGCGCCCCGCCGCGCGCCGCCAGAAGGTCGAGAATCTTCTGCTTGGCGCGCTCCAGCCGCGACGGCGCCACATCGGTCTGCCCCATCGACGCCGAGACGTCGAGCGCGATCATCAGCGGCGCCTTGTCCTCGACGAAGGGCGGCAGTTCGCGCCGCCAGGTCGGTCCCGCAAGCGCGACGATGCCGAGCGCGAGCGCCAAAGCGACCAGGTAGACGGGACGGATGCGCCAGCGTCGCTGCGGGGTCACGATCATGTGCTTCAGCAGATTGGGCGCGATCACGCCGCTCCATTGCAGGTCCGCGCGGTCGCGGCGCACGATCAGCCAGAGCAGCAGGGCCGCCGGGATCAAAGCGACAAGCCACCACGGGCGCAGCAGGTGAAATGCGGAGACCGCCTGCTCAAGCATGGCGTGTTCTCCACATCGACGAAGAGAGCAGCAGCAGCCACAGCGCCAGCCCCAGCACGACCGCGCCGCCGAGCGGCCAGTGGAACAGCGGCAGCTTCGGCCGCCAGGACTCGGTCTGCACTTTGACTGGCGCGAGCTTGTCGATATCGCCGTAGATCGTCTCCAGCTCCGCGCCATTCTCTGCACGGAAGAAACGCCCACCGGTCGTGCTCGCCACATCGCGCAGGGTTTGCAGGTCGACGCGGTTTTCGCCGGAGGCCGCCGGGTCACCGACGCCGATGGTGTAGATCGTGACGCCGCGCTGGCGCGCGACCTCGGCAGCATGGGCGGGCGGCACCCGGCTCGCGGTGTCGTTGCCGTCGGTCAGCAGCACCAGCATCCGCTGCTCGGCCTTGCTCTTCTCAAATGTCTTGATGGTGAGCCCGATGGCATCACCGATCGCGGTCTGCTCGCCAGCCATCGCCACCGCGGTCTGGTCCAGGAGCGACTGGATGGTCCGCAGATCCTGCGTGAACGGCGCCTGCACATAGGCGCGCGTGCCGAAAAGGATCAAACCGATGCGGTCGCCTTTGCGCCGCGCGATAAAAGCCTGGACCACCTGCTTCACACCGTCGAGCCGTTGCAGCATCTGCTTGTCGGCGGTCTGGAAGTCCGGCTGATTCATCGAGCCGGACACGTCAATCGCCAGCATCATGTCACGTGCGGCGATGTCGTGGCTGATCGGCTCGCCGACCCACTGCGGACGGGCGAGCGCCGCCACGATCAGCAGCCAGATCGCGGCCGCCGCGATCATTTGCAACGGCAGCCGCCGTAACACCATCGCGCCGGGCTGTGGGGTCTGGCCGGCTGCCTGGGCGACGCGGGCGAAGAACGGAATCTGCACCGACGCGCGTTGCTCGCGGTACGGCGGCAGCAGCCACATGACCAGGAGAGGCAGCGGCAGCGCGGCGAACGCCCATGGCCATGCGAACTCAAGCATGGTGCGCCTTGATCCAATGCCGTACGGCGCTGATCAGTGGCCGCGCATCGACCGGTGCGGGCTGGTAGGCGCCGCTCTCCAGCGTGCGCCCAGCGCCCTGGGAGAAGACCGTCCCGTCTGCGGTGCGGTCGAGGAACGAAAGCCATGCCTGTCCGGCCAGCCCGGCGACGCGCTCGCGCGGGAACGCAGCGAGCGCCGTGCGACGGACCAGCGATGCCAGCGCGCCGGAGGTTACCGCCGGTGGCGCGGTGCCGATCTTGCTTTCGATGCGTGTGAGCTCGGACAAAGCTTCTCGCCGATAGCGGTTGCGGCGCCATGAGCGAACCAGCCAGAACAGACTGAGCAGCAGGCTCGCCGCCAGCACCGCCAGCACGATCCGCAGCGGCCACGTCTGCGGCCACAGGCTGATCGCGGCCGGCAATGGAATGTCCACCAGGCCGGCGACGGGATCAGCTTGCGGAGCTTCAGCCAAGGGCGGCCCCCACTGAGCCATGGCTTGTGCCGCGCCCCTGATTTCCGGGCAGACGGCCCATCAGCCGGCGAAGCTGCGGCGCGATCTCCTCGGCGGCGCTGAGCGGCAGCACGGGGACGCCGATCTCGCGGGTCCAGGCGAACACTTTGCGCAGCCGTTCGTCGGTGAACTCGCGAAGCCGTTTGTGAGCGCTGTCCTGTCCGACGTCGAGCATGATCTGCAATTCGCCGTCGGTGACGGCCAGACGCGCTGACGGCGGCAGCTCGCTCTGCATCGGATCGTGCACCAGCAGCGTCACCACACTGTTGTGCCGCGCCATGCCGCCGATCATGCGGCGCGTCGCCTCGTCGGCGCCGTCGAAGTCGCTGGCCACGATCACGGTCGTGTCATGCAGCGCCAGCCGGCGCGCCTGATCGAGCGCACGGTTGAGCATGTCGGGAGCGCTGACGATGTCGCGTCCGACGCCCAGCGCTTGGTTCTTCTCTGTGACGTGACCGAGCAGATTCAGCACGTTTCGTCGGCTGCGTTGCGGCTTCACCTCGGCGACGTCGCGGTCGCCGAACACGACGCCGCCGACGCGGTCGCCGGCCGCGAGGATGCGCCAAGCCGCAATCGCGGCAGCCTGTGCCGCAGCGACAGACTTCATCGCCAAACGGCTACCAAAGAACATCGTCAGGCGCTGATCGACCACGAGCAGCGCCTGGCGGTCACGCTCCTCGTTGAACACACGCACATGCGGCGCCTGCAGCCGCGCCGTCACCTTCCAGTCGATCGAGCGGACGTCGTCACCGGAGCGGTAGTCGCGGATCTCCTCGAAGTTCAGCCCGCGGCCGCGCATGCGCGAGGCGTACCGGCCCGACAGGAGGCTTCGTGCCGCCTGACGCGGAAGGAAGGACACACGGCGGCCACGGCCTTCCAGCGCAATCAGCGCGGCGAGGTCGACATAGACACCGGGGATCGCTGGACCGCTCGTTGCCGGCATGACCCGGCCCTCACACCGGCGCAACCAGCTCGGCGATCTTGTCGATCGCCTGGTCGGCGGTGACGCCTTCCGACTGCGCCTCGTAGGTGAGGATCAGCCGATGCCGCAGGCAGTCGTGCATCACCGCGCGGATGTGGTCGGGCGTCACGAATGCCTGGCCGTCGAGCCACGCGCGGACGCGGGCGCACTTGTCGAGCGCAAGGCTGCCGCGCGGGCTCGCGCCGACCTGGATCCACTTGCTCAACGGCTCCTTGTAGCGGTCTGGAAAGCGCGTGGCGTAGACGATGTCGACGATATACTTCTGCGCCGCATTCGAGACAAAAATGCCGTCGATCTCGCCGCGCGCGTCGAGAATGGCCTGCTGTGGCACGGGCGGCGGCTCTTCTTCTTTCTGCTTCTTCTGCGCATTTTCCTCGCGGTTGAGCTTGATGATCTCGCCTTCCGCCTCCTCGCCGGGATAGGTGATGACGACGTGCATCAGGAAGCGGTCGAGCTGCGCCTCGGGCAGGGGATAGGTGCCCTCCTGCTCGATCGGGTTCTCGGTGGCGAGCACCATGAACAGCGGCGGCATCTTGTAGGTCTTTCCGGCGACGGTGACCTGGCGCTCCTCCATCGCCTCGAGCAGCGCGGACTGAACCTTGGCGGGCGCGCGGTTGATCTCGTCGGCCAGCACGAGGTTGGCGAAGATCGGGCCTTTCTGGAACTGGAACTCCCCGCCCTTGTCGGCCTGCACATAGATTTCCGCGCCCGTGACGTCTGACGGCAAGAGGTCCGGCGTGAACTGCACGCGCGACAGATCAGCGGCGAGGTTCTTCGCCAGCGTCTTCACCGCGCGGGTCTTGGCGAGGCCCGGCAGGCTCTCGATCAGCAGGTTGCCGTTGCCGAGGAGCCCGATCAGCATGCTCTCGACCAGATGGTCCTGCCCGAGCACGGATTTGCCGATGCGCGCCTTCAGATCGAGGATGGCGTCGCGCGCGGCGGATGTCTGGGAGGCTGTCCTGTCCATGAGACTTACGCGACCTAATTTGCCGGCTGCGCCTCCGGGAACTTCCACTTGCCGCTGAGGATTTCCGCACGCGGACGGTACATTCGGACAGTGTAGTTCCAGCCATCGGTGACCGGCAGGCAGTTCGGGATCTTGCCGTCGCAGCCGCCGAACTGGATCGTCACCCCGCCATCGGTATTCTTCTTCGCGGTGATGTCATTCACCGAATAGGTGTTGTAGGGATTTTTCTCGAAATAACCCTTGGCATTGTAGACGGTGACCGACCAGAAGCCGTCCACTGGCACCTTGGCAGGCACGTTCATCTTGAAGACCGTCTTGCCGTCGTTTTTCGGCGGCACGATGCTCGCGTAGCTCGCATCCCTGTCCGGATTGGCGCCCCAGCCCGCCGCCGTCACGATCAAGTGACGGATGGGATCGACTTTGCCCTTCGGACCCATCGCGCCGCCGAAGCTACCGCTGTATTTCGAAAGCACCAGCAACGCATCGCGGATTTCCTTCTGCTGCTGGGTGTTCCAGTTCGGCACCTCGAACTTACCAGGCCCGTCCGGCTGGTTGACCTTGATGGCGTCCTGCAACGCGACCACCCGCTTGAGATCGTCAGGATTGTTAGGATCGGCGAGCGTGCGCACCGCCGTCATGACGTAGCGTGTGCCGACATTCTTCTTGTTCAGGGTAACGGTCGTCGGCGCATAAACCACCATCGGCGCGTAGTGTTCTTCGCTGATGATCTCAAGCGACATGAGGCGCTTGCCGGAATTCGGCAGCGTGATCGTTACCGGCCCGGCGTCCAGATCGAAGATCGCCGACGAGTAGAGCGTGTCACGGTTCATCCGGATGACGAGCTGCTTGTCGATGTCGGTGGGCGCGCGGTTGTGGAAGAACTTGCCGACGCCGCCGGCTTCCTTGACGCCGTTGGCGAAATACTGATCGGATTCCGCCTGCGCAAAATTGCCGAGGGTCACCGGGACGGCATTCTGTGCGTACGCCGCGGTCATCGAGGCTGCGAGCCCGACCGCGGCCAGGACCGACGTTTTCATGATGTCTCCCATTTGGAGAAAGCACCGGCCGGCATTGCTGCCGGCCGGCGCTACTGTGTCAGCGTGCGTGTGCCGCTTCGAGGCTGCGCTGCATTTGATCGATGATCTGGTCAACGCTGAAGCTCGCCGCCCGTTGGCTTGGCGGGAATTCCTTGAAGGTTGTGAGGAACTGGGCGACGAGAGGCTGCGCCCCGAGCATTACCCCCATGCCGTCGGCCATGAACCAGTCGTAGTAGGTGTTCGACGTGATGTCGGCCCGCTCGTAAGGATCGGACCGCAGGTCGAAGACCTTTGGGACGCGCAGCTTGGTGAACGGCTCGGCCCAGATGCGCAGTGTTCCGGTGGCTCGCTGCTCCTCGAACACGCACTTCCAGTTCTCAAAACGCAGCGCGACGAGATCGCCGTCGTCGTTGAAATAGAAGAACTCCTTGCGCGCGCTCTTCGGCTGCTGGCCGGTCAGGTAAGGCAGCTGGTTGTAGCCGTCGAGATGGACCTTGAAGGTCTTGCTGCCCGCCTGGTGGCCGCGGAGCAGCTTGTTCTTGATGTCCGGCTCGCCGACTGCCGCCATCAGCGTCGGCAGCCAATCGAGCCCACTGAAGAGCTCGTTCGATACGGAGCCGGGCTGGATGCGACCGGGCCAGCGGACCATGCACGGCACCCGGAACGCACCCTCCCAATTGGTGTTCTTCTCGCTGCGGAACGGCGTCGTGCCGGCATCCGGCCATGAGTTCTGGTGCGGGCCGTTGTCGGTGGTGTAGAGCACGATGGTGTTGTTGGCGATGCCGAGGTCGTCGACCGCCTTGAGGATGGTGCCGATGACGTTGTCGTGCTCGATCATCCCATCGGCATACTCAGTGCGAGAGGTGAATCCGGGCTGGTCGCGATGGGCTTCCCGCACATGGGTGCGGAAGTGCATGCGCGTAGTATTCATCCAGCAGAAGAACGGCCGGTTCGCTCGCGCCTGACGCTGAATGAAATCGATGGCGGCGCCCGACGTCTCGTCGTCGATCGTCTCCATGCGCTTGCGCGTCAAGGGGCCGGTGTCCTCGATCTTGCCGTCCGCGGATGCTTTCAGCACGCCGCGAGGCCCGAACTTCTTCTTGAATTCGGGATCGCGCGGATAGAAACGCGACTCCGGGTCTTCCTCGGCATTGAGGTGATAGAGGTTACCGAAGAACTCGTCGAAACCGTGGTTGGTCGGCAGATATTCATCGCGGTCCCCGAGATGGTTCTTGCCGAACTGACCGGTCGCGTAGCCGAGCGGCTTGAGCAATTCCGCAAGCGTTGCGTCGCGCGCCTGAAGACCGACTGTCGCGCCGGGCATGCCGACCTTCGAAAGGCCGGTGCGCAGCGTGCATTGCCCGGTGATGAAGCTCGATCGCCCCGCCGTGCAACTCTGCTCGGCGTAGTAATCGGTGAACATCATGCCTTCTTTGGCGATGCGATCGATGTTCGGGGTGCGATAGCCCATCACGCCATGCGAATAGGCGCTGACGTTGGTCTGGCCGATGTCGTCACCGAAAATGACGAGGATGTTCGGCCGCTGGCCGGGTGCCGCGGCCGGAGCCGCCGGGCGTTGCTGGGCCTGCGCGACCTGTGCTGGCGCGCCGGTTGTCATCGCAGCGGCGGCTGCGAGCGTGGTGCTGCCGAGCAGGACCTTGCGGCGGTCCAGCGCGACGTTATCGAGCTTGGTCTTGCCTTGATCGTCCTTGCTGCTCATCACTGACTCCTCCTCGTACGACACAACGAAAACTGAGATGGCTGGTGGATGTATCGACCGCCTCCGCGTGTCGCGCGGCCGGGCGGTAACGGCGGCAATAATTCGGCGCGCACAAATGCGAGCCGCCCTTGATAACCTTGCGCGGAATTTTGACGGCCGGTTGACAGGGGTCGAAGCTGCCCTGCTCCTGCCCACCGCGCGGATTTTCCGGAACGCAGCACGCTTTCGGCGCGTCGGCCTCGTGCTGCTGCGAGAACCAGTCGGTGGTCCACTCCCAGGTGTTACCGATCATGTCGTGCACGCCGTAGCCGTTCGGCGGAAACGCCGTCACCGGCGAGGTGCGGTCGAAGCCGTCCTCGGCGAGGTTCTGGTTCGGAAATTCGCCCTGCCAGGTGTTGGCCATGTGCTTGCCGCCGGGCATGAACTCGTCGCCCCAGGCGTATTCGGCGCCATCGAGCCCCCCGCGCGCGGCGAACTCCCACTCGGCTTCTGTGGGCAGATCCTTGCCCGCCCATTTCGCATAGGCGAGCGCGTCGGCGAACGACACATGCACGACGGGATGATTGTCGAGCGCGTTGATGTTGCTCTTCGGCCCCGTCGGGTGCCGCCAGTCGGCGTCCTTCATGAAGGTCCACCACTGGCTCCAGTCGCGAAGATTTGACACGCGCGGCGGTGGCGAGAACACCAGCGAGCCGGAATAGAGCATGTGCGGCAGCGCGCCGGGGTAATCTTTCGCGTCCGGAGGAATTTCGGCGAAGGTCACATAACCTGTCGCCTTCACGAATTCCCTGAACTGGCGGTTGGTCACCGGTGTGCGGTCGATCCAGAAATCGCCGACTGTGACGCGATGGGTCGGCGCTTCCTCGGGATAGTGCTTGTCCGACCCCATGCGGAATGTGCCGCCGGGAATCGAGATCATTCGGCCGTCGCGAACCGCTTCAATTGGAAGCGCCGTATCGCTGGCATCCTGCATGGAGCACTGACCCGCACGCGAGCCGACATCCGTCTAGTCAGCAGTAAAATTTAACAAAATTGAAACCGCCGACCCCGGTCGCCCGCACTGAGCCTCCCGATCCGGACCGATCCATCGCTAGACTCGTCACTCCCGCTGCTACAGCGCAAGTAAACTTTGGTTTATCGAGAAAATGCATTCCAGCATTGCGCTTGAGTCGAGCGCAACGCCGGCTCAAAATCGCTCCATTAGCGGTCAGCCGTGGAGGTTGCCGTGAGTTTACTCGATCTCTTCGCCTGGATCGTTGTCTTTGTCCTGGTTGCAAGCGCGGTCGGCGTGTTCTGCATCGCCGGCTGGCTGCCAGGCCACATCGCCAAGACCCGAAATCATCCCTGGGCACAGGCCGTGATGATCGCGGGCTGGGTGACGCTGATCTGCGGCTTTGCGCTGTGGCCGGTGACGCTAATCTGGGCCTACGTCGACATCCCTGCGGCCGCCCCCAAAGCAGGGCAGCCGTCATGATCGTCGCGATCTTCAACGTCTATCTGGTGCTGCTGTTTGCGCTGGTTCGCCTGAAGATCGTGCAATTCAATCTGTTCTGGAAGTGCTCGCCCGCGTTCGTGCTGCTGCTGCTCTTGTTCGGCATGTTCATTCCGATGGGGTGGGGCGCACCGCAAGGCTCGGCCGTGGTGGTGCGCCACGCGGTGTCGATCGTGCCGGACGTCGCGGGTGAAGTGATCGAGGTCCCGGTCGGGGCCAATATTCCACTCAAGTCCGGCGATGTGCTGTTCCGGATCGACCCTGCGCCATACAAGTCCCAGGCCGATGCGCTGCAGGCGCAACTCAAGCTGCAGGAGACGCGTCTCGCCCAGATGACGTATCTCCAGACCACGGGCACCGGCCGGAGCTTCGATGTCGAGCAGCGCCAGGCGGAGGTCGATCAGCTCAAGGCGCAACTCGACGGGGCGAAGTGGAATCTCGACAAAACCGTGGTGCGCGCACCGGCCGACGGTTACGTGACCAACCTCGCGCTGCGCAAGGGCGCCCGCGTCGCCAACCTGCCGCTCTCTCCGGTGATGGCCTTCATCGATACGTCCGACACCATCATCGGCGTCGAAATCGATCAGATCGATGCACGTTATGTGAAGCCCGGCCAGCGCGTCGAGGTCACGTTCAAGTTCCTGCCGGGCAAGGTTTACGGCGGCAAGGTCGTTTCCGTGCTGCAGGCGATCGCATCAGGTCAGACGCAGGTGTCCGGCACGGCGGCGACGCCGCGCGCCATTCAGGCTGCGCCATTTGTCGTGCGCGTCACGCTCGACAATGACGCTGTGGCCGCAAGCTTGCCGGCCGGGAGCACCGGCGCCGCGGCGATCTTCACCGATCATGTCACGGCGACGCACGTGATCCGTCGCGTCCTGCTGCGGCAGATCGCGATTTTGAACTACGTCAACCCGTTCTAATGTTTGAGTGGTGGGGAGTGGGTCCAATGAACGTCGCTTGCATTGTGAAAGCCTCAAGGCGTGCTGCGATACTAGGGCTGTTGATCGCGGCCACCGCCGGACTGACCGGCAACGCCCGCGCCGATCAAGGCGGCGTCAGCTTCTGGCTCCCGGGCGCATTCGGCAGCCTCGCCGCCACACCGCTGGTGCCGGGCTGGTCGATGGCCGCCATCTACCTGCATTCCACCGTCAGCGCGGGCGGAGGCGTGGCGGCGTCGCGGGCCATCAACTTTCCCAATCGCACGGTCAACCTGACCGTCAACCTCGATGCCCAACTCAGGGCCCGGGTGGACATCGGCGTTCTGAGCCCGACCTACGTGTTCGCATCGCCTGTGTTCGGCGGCCAGTTCGCGGTCACCGTGCTGGCGCTGTACGGCCGCCAGGAGGCGAACATCACCGCCAACGTCACTGGTAACCTCGGTCCGATCGGTTTTGCCGCCGAGCGCAGCATCACACGATCGATCGACGCATGGGGTGACGTGTTCATCCAGCCGACGCTGCGCTGGAACCAGGGCGTGCACAACTACATGGTCTACAGCATGGTGAACCTGCCGGTCGGTGCCTATGACTCGGCGCGGCTGGTCAATCTCGGCCTCGGACACTGGGCCATCGACGCTGGCGGCGGCTACACCTATTTCAATCCGCAAACCGGCTTCGAATTCTCGGCTGTCACAGGCTTCACCTACAACTTCAAGAATCCCAGCCTGGATTATCAGAACGGCGTCGACTGGCATCTCGATTGGGGCGCCTCGCACTTCGCCACCAAAAACATCCACGTTGGCCTGGTTGGTTACGCCTACCAGCAGATCACCGGCGACAGCGGGCCGGGCGCGACGCTCGGCCCGTTCGAGTCCCGCGTGTTCGGTGTCGGTCCGCAGATCGGCTTCATCTTTCCCGTCGCCGATATGCAGGGCTATCTGAACCTGAAGGCTTACAAGGAGTTCGCCGCCGAGAACCGCCCCGATGGCTGGAATGCCTGGGTGACCTTCGTGATTTCGCCTGAGCCGCCGTCACCGGCCTCAGCCAAGCCGAAATCGCGGCTTAAGTGAACGATGTCCGTCTTGGGTCAAAGCCGACATCGCGGCGTCGGCGACCACGACAGCTTTCGTCGAAAAGCCGACATCACGACTGTACGGGAGTTGCCTGTTCTCGCTACGCGTCGGCGCTGAGCCGTGGTCTCGCTTGATCCTGCGCCGTGCCCTGCACGCGTTGCGCATGATCGTGGTGGTTCAAGACGCGGGGAGCCACGATGCCTGGCACGACTTCGACCGGCACACCGGCGGCCCGGCAGGCTTCGATGGCGTCGCACCCGGAGGTGCCAGGGTCACCGCCTTGCAGCCGCACCACGCGCTTGCCCCGCCTGGCAAGGTCCAGCATGAGCTGGCCGATTTCGTTCTGCCGGCGAGAAGGATCGCCGGCGGTGTCGCTGACCAGCATCGTCCTCGCTTCGCGCCGGGCGAGTTCCAGGACCTCGTGCGAAACTTGGTCGTCGTAGAGCACGACATCAGCGGACTGCAGCGCCCGCACGGCCCGAAGCGTCAGAAGCTCGGCGCTTCCCGGCCCGGCGCCGACCAATGTGACTTCGCCGGCCTGGACGTCGGTTTCGGCTTTCTGCGCGAAGGCCAGCAGATCATGAAGGTCCGCCTGGTTCGGCAGGTGATCCGTTCGCGCCATGGCCGTTCGTGTGAACCGCTCCCAGAGACGGCGGCGCATCTCGAACGAATGGCAGGCAGCCTGGATGGCCGGCCGCCACGCCTTGGCGGCCTCGGCCCAGCGCTTCAACCCTCTCGGGAGGACGGTTTCGATCCTGATCCGCAGCCATTGGGCAAGGTTCGGCGCCGCGCCATCGGTCGAGATGCCGATGACAAGGGGAGACCGGTTGACGATCGCGCCGAAGGAGAAATCGCACAGCGCCGGCCGGTCGACGACGTTGACGAACACGCCGGCCTGACGCGCCGCGCGGGCAAACGCAGCCGCCTCGGCCTCATCCGCGAACGCGCCAACCGCAAGCGCTGCGCCAGCGAGGTCGCTCGGCGTCCACGCGCGCTCATGAATCATGATCGGACCGTTCGGTGGATTGGCTGCGACGGCATGGAAGGCGGGCGAGGGATCCGCGGCGAATGCGTCGACCGTGGCGCCAGCCGCGGACAGCAGCTCCGCCTTCCAGGCGGCGGCGTCCGACCCGCCGACCAGGACGACGCGGCGTCCCTGCAGCGCCATGAACACGGGCAGCCGCGCCAGCGGCTCCATGCGGCCGACCCGCGTCTCGAACGGTGCCCGCGTTTCAATAGACATCGGTCTGGTACCGGCCGGCCTTCTTGAGCCCGTTGACGAATGCGATGGCCTCGTCGGTGCTGCGCACGCCGCGCTGCGCCACGATTTCGACCAGCGCCGCCTCGACGTCCTTGGCCATCCGCTTGGCGTCGCCGCACACATAGACGTGCGCGCCTTGCGCGAGCCATTGCCACAGCTCGTGTCCGACTTCGCGCATGCGGTCCTGCACGTAGAACTTTTCGCTGCCGTCGCGTGACCACGCGAGCGACAAGCGTGTCAGCACGCCGGCGCTCTTGAGTGCATTCAATTCGTCCCGGTAGAAGAAGTCGGTGGCTTGGCGCTGGTGGCCGAAAAACAGCCAGTTCTTGCCTGGCGCCTTCGCCGCCTGGCGCTCCTGCAGGAAAGCGCGGAACGGCGCGACCCCGGTGCCCGGGCCGACCATGATGATCGGCGTCGCCGCATCGCTGGGAAGGCTGAAATGCTGGCTCGCCTGGACGTAGATCCTGACGCGGTCACCCGGAGCAATCCGTTCCGTGAGAAATGTTGAGGCTGTGCCGAGCCGCTTACGCTTGCCGATGATGTAGCGCACGGCGTCGACCGTCAGCGTCAGGCGCGCGGGCGCAGCCTTGGTCGAGGACGAGATCGAATAGAGACGAGGCTGCAGCGCTTCGAGCGCGTCGACAAAGGCCTCCGGATGCGGCCGGGCGTTGGGAAACTTGTGCAGCACCCCCAGCACGTCGATGTTCGCGGCATCGCCATCCGGATCCTCGCCGTGCGCGAGCATGCGCGCCCTCTGGCGGGCGGTTCCGCCCAAGATGAAAGAGAACAACTCGTACAGCGAGTCCGGCGCGGTTCCGAGCGAGACCTCGTCCAGCAATACGTCGCGCAGCTTTCGGCCGCGGACCTCCACCGTGGGTGAAGCGCCGAGCGTGGCGATGATCTGATCGACCAGGCCAAGATCGTTGCGCGGGAAAATTCCGAAGGAGTCGCCCGGCTCATAGGCGATGCCGCTGGCGCCGATGTCGAACTCGATATGCCAGGTGTCCTTCTCGGAGCGCTCGCCACTGAGCCGGTGCCGCGACAGAAAGGCCGCTTCGACGGGATGCTCGCGTGAACGCCCGGGTGCGAAGGCCTCCGGCGGGGGCGGCGCGTTGCTCGTTTCGGCTGCAAGCTTCGCAGCCGGCGCAGCTGCCGCTTCACCCAGCTCCTCCGCAAGCTTCTTGACCAGCCGGGCGGTTTCCTTGCCGCCGGGCGCGCACAGATTGAGCCGCGCCTCCTTCTGAAGAAAGATCGCGTTGGCGTAGTCGGCGCAACTGTAGCCGCACTGGCCGCAGTCCTGCTGCGCCATCGCCGCCATCAGGCGCGGGGCGAGCGGCTTGCCTTCCGCAAGCTTTGTGCGGTCCCCCGCCGGCATCGCCGGGTCGTGCCAGGGCGCGTCGTCATTGCTGGCGAGCTTCGGCGTGGCCGGATCGGCGACGCCGGCCACCAGCGCCGCTACCTCGCCGCTGCTGAGTGCCGTCACACCGGCCGCGTGCGGCGCGATGGCTGCCGCCAGGAATCCCGACAGCCAGACCCGCTGCTCGGCGGAGAACGGCGCAGTTTCGGGAATCATGAACTGTGGCACAGGCGCCGGCTGGATGCTCACGAGCGCACCTCATCGGCCAGGCGCTTCAGCGTCTGCGCACCATGCCGGCGCGTGAAGGCGTAGAAGCTCTCGTCCGCACCGGCGCGGTGCGCGAGATAGGCTTTGAGCAGGCCCTCGACACGCGCGGGCGCGTCTTCTGCCTTCACGTCCGGATAGATCAGTTGTGCAATGGTCGCGTCGCTGCCGAAACCGCCACCGGCATGGATGTGATAGCCCTCGACCTGCTCGTCGTCGCCCTTGGCGATCTTGACGCCCACGAGGCCGATGTCGCCGATGTAGTGCTGGGCGCAGGAGTGCGGGCAGCCGGTCAGGTGAATGTTGACCGGCTGGTCGAGCGTGAGCCGCTCCTCGACATGCTCGGCGATCGCCAGCGCATGGCCCTTGGTGTCGGAGTTGGCGAACTTGCAGCCGCGGTTGCCGGTGCAGGCGACGAGGCCGGCGCGCACGGCGTTCGCGGTCCAGTCGAGGCCGGTGGCCTTGAGGCGTGCCTTGACGTCCGCGACTTTGGCGTCCGGCACGCCGGAGATCAGCAGATTCTGCCAGACCGTCAGGCGAATGTCGCCGTCCCCCGCTTCGCGAGCAATCGCGGCGACAACGTGCATCTGCGCGGCGGTGAGCTTGCCGACCGGTAGAGCGACGCCGATCCAGTTGAGGCCCGGCTGCTTCTGCGGATGGATCCCAACATGGGCGAGCCGGTCGTAGGCCGGCCGCGGCTTGAGCTGCGCCGCATCGATGCGGACAAGCTTGCTGCCAAGCTTCTCCTCGACGGCGCCGAGAAATTTGTCGAAGCCCCAGTCATCGAGGACGTATTTCAGCCGCGCCCTGGCGCGGTTGGTGCGGTCGCCATGATCGACGAACACGCGCACGACCGCATCCGCCACCCGGATCGCCTCGTCGGGACGCAGGATTATCCCAGTGTCGCGGGCAAAGTCCTTGTGGCCGGTGATGCCGCCCAGCGTGAGGCGAAACCGCACGCCCGGCTCGATGGGAGCGCCAGCCGCCACCTCGACCGCCTGGAAGCCGATGTCGTTGGTGTCCTCAAGCGTGTGAACGGCGCCGCCGCCGTCGAACGCGACGTTGAACTTGCGGGGCAGGCCGTACATGCCGCGGCTGTTGAGAATGTGATGGTGCCAGGCCCGTGCATAGGGACGCGTGTCGAGCAGCTCGTGCGGGTCGATGCCGGCAGTTGCCGAACCGGTGACGTTGCGGATGTTGTCCGCTCCCGCGCCCTTGGTGATGATGCCGATGTCGGCGAGCCCTTCGACGACCGGAGGGCCGTTCTCGGGCGCGATCTCGCGGATCTGCAGGTTGGCCCGCGTCGTGACGTGCGCATAGCCGCCGCCGAGGCGCTCGGCGATGTCGGCAACCGCAGCAAGTTGCCAATGCGCCAGAATTCCGTTCGGGATGCGCAGGCGGCACATGTAGCTGTCCTGCGTCGGCGCGACATAGAACAGGCCGTGATAGCGCCAGCGGAAATTATCCTCCGGCTTCGGCTTCGCTCCGGTAAGCGCGTCCGTCTTCAACCGGTCGTAAGAATCCAGCGGGTGCTCGGCGCGCTTCCATTTCTCCTGGTCAGCGAGCTTCTGACCGGCGCCGGTGGCACGGTCCTGGGCCTTGAGCTGCGGCGCGTCCGGGCCCGTCTGTTCGGACGACGCAGCCGCAGAAGCAGGGTGCGCGCCGAGCCCGCGCACAGCCGCAGCCCCTGAGGCGAAGCCTTCAAGCCAGCGCTTCTGGTCAGATGAAAAGTCGGCGCCCATTTCGTCCCGATCTGCCTCCCGCAGACAGATCAGCAACCGCCATGCCAACCCCTAAGATTTTGAATTTCCTATTGTTTCTCGCTCGAGCGCAAAACGGCTGCTCGCAGATCGTGCAGCCGTGAGAAATTTTTGTGCAATGCAACAGATGTTAGCAGTGCCCGACCACCGCCTGGGCAAGCGGACCCGCTGAAAAAGCGGCAAAGCCGCGGTTGGCATGACGATTGCTCACATCGTCTGCGCCGGACTCGCAACGACATCTCTTTCAGGAGGCCCCGTGTCCTATCTCGTCCCTTCCGAATTCGTCACCAAGATGGTCGACGCCGGTGAATCCAAGATCTTCATGTCGACCAGAGACACGGTGATCCGCGCCTACATGGCCGGCGCCATCCTCGCACTCGCCGCATGGTTCGCCATCACCATCACGGTGAACACGGGCCAGCCGCTGGTCGGCGCGCTGCTGTTTCCGGTCGGCTTTGTCATCCTCAACCTGTTCGGCTTCGACCTGCTTACCGGCGTGTTTGTGCTGACGCCGCTCGCGTGGCTCGACAAGCGGCCGGGCGTGACGATTCCCGGCATCTTGCGCAATTGGGGACTGGTGTTTGTCGGCAACTTCGCCGGCGCTCTCACCACCGCCTTCTTGATGGCGTTTGTGACGACGTTCGGCTTCTCGCAGGCACCCGACAAGGTTGGCGCGGTGATCGCCAACATCGGCGAATCCCGCACCCTCGGCTATGCGTCGCATGGCGCGCTCGGGATGATCACGCTCTTCATGCGCGGTGTCCTGTGCAACTGGATGGTCTCGGCCGGTGTGGTCGGCGCGATGATCTCTACCACCGTGCCAGGCAAAGTGCTGGCGATGTGGATGCCGATCCTGGTGTTCTTCTACATGGTGTTCGAGCATTCGGTGGTGAACATGTTCCTGTTCCCCTCCGGCCTGATGCTGCACGCGCCGTTCTCGATCTGGGACTACTTCATCTGGAACGAGATTCCGACGGTGGTCGGCAACCTGGTCGGGGGTCTCGCCTTCACTGGGTTGACGCTCTACGCCACTCACGTGAAGACGGCGCCGAAGCGTGCCGTCCTCAAGCAGGTCGCCTGAGCGAACTGGTGTTACCGTGGAGCCTCAGCCTTCCGGCTGAGGCTCCTTTTTCTTGAATTCGGATGTCAGGCCAACTCGCGATATCGATCGGTCAGTACTCCGACAAGGGCCGCAAGGAGATCAATCAGGATTTCCACGGAGCCTTGATCCCCGACGAGCCGTTGCTGAGCCTCAAGGGAATTGCCGTCGTGCTTGCCGACGGCATCAGCACCAGCGACGTCAGCCATATCGCCAGCGAGTCCGCGGTCAAAAGCTTCCTGACTGACTACTACTGCACGTCCGAGACGTGGTCGGTGAAGATGTCGGCCCAGCGCGTGATTGTCGCCACCAACTCATGGCTGCATGCGCAGACCCGTCAGGGCCAACACCCCTACGAGCGGGACCGGGGGTATGTCTGCACCTTGAGCGCGATCGTGGTCCGGGCGGCCACCGCGCATCTCTTTCATATCGGCGACGCGCGCATCTGCCGGATCACCGAAAACGGCCTTGAACAGCTCACCGAGGACCACCGCGTCGTTGTCTCTTCGGAGCAGAGCTACCTCGGCCGGGCGCTCGGCGTGAAGCAGCAGGTCGAGATCGACTACAGCGCTGTGCCGCTCCAGCCGGGCGACACGTTCATGCTGGCGACCGACGGCGCCTATGAGCACGCCAGCCCGCAATTCGTGGCCGAGACGGTCAGGCGATCGAACGACCTCGATGCCGCGGCGCGCGCCGTCGGCGAGGAGGCCTATCGGCGCGGCAGCACCGATAACATCACGGTGCAGATTATCCGTATCGACGCGCTCCCGGACCGCGAAGCGGGCGACATCATTAGCCAGGCGGACGCCGGCCTGCCGCTGCCGCCGATCCTTGAGCCGCGCATGGACTTCGACGGCTATCGGATTGTGCGGGAAATCCACGCCAGCAGCCGCAGTCACATCTACCTCGCGGTCGACCGCGCCGACGGCGCGACAGTCGTGCTCAAGACGCCGTCGATCGATCTCGGCGGCGACCCGGACTACCTGCGGCGCCTCCGGATGGAAGAATGGGTGGCGCGGCGCATCAGCAGCCCGCATGTCCTACGGCCGCGCATTCAGGCACGGCGGCGAAACTACCACTACATCGCCAGCGAGTTCGTCGAAGGCCAGACGTTGCGACAGTGGATAATCGACAACCCCAATCCGCCACTCGAAGCCGTGCGGAGCATCGTCGAGCAGATCGCGAAAGGTCTGCAAGCCTTCCACCGGCTCGAAATGCTGCATCACGACCTGCGGCCCGAGAATGTGATGATCGACCGCACCGGCACCGCGAAGATCATCGATTTCGGCGCCACGCGAATCGCCGGCATCAGCGACGACCAACCCGTCGAAATCCTGGGCACCGCCCAATACACCGCGCCGGAGTATTTCCTGGGCGAGGGCGGCTCATCCCACTCCGACATATTCTCGCTCGGGGTCATCGCCTACGAGATGCTGACCGGGCGGCTGCCTTACGGCGCGGCGGTTGCCAGGACGCGGACCAGGGCGCAGCAGCGCAAGCTGAAATATCGGACCGCGCTCGACGACAGTCGCGACATTCCCGCCTGGATCGACGGCGCGCTCAGGAAGGCGGTGCATCCGGATCGCCAGCAGCGCTACGACGAGCTGTCGGAGTTCGTGTTCGATCTTCGCAATCCCAACAGCCGGTTTCTCGGCGTCGCGACGACTCCACTGATAGAGCGCGATGCGCTTATGTTCTGGAAGTGCGTGTCCGCCGGCTTGGCGATTGCGGTCCTCATTTTGATCTTTTTGCTGAGCCGAAGCTGGTAGAGTGAGGTTGGGCGGCCCCCAAATGGCCTTAGCTGCCGTCTTTGAGTCCATCTGCGGAAGAGAGCATGACAATCAACGGTTCGGGGTGGCCGGGCGGCAAGAAAGTCGCCGTTGTCCTGAGCGTCATGCTCGAGCGATGGTCGGACGGCGTCGCGCCGCCCTTTTCGGTCCAGGCCACCGCCTTGAAAAGCGGCGCGGTGGATCATGGCGGCATCGCCTGGGGCGAATATGGAGGCAAGGTCGGAGTTTGGCGCCTCCTGCGGTTGTTCGATCGCTTCGGCATCAAAGCGACGTTCTGTCCGAATGCCCGTGCCGCGGAGCTCTACCCTGACGCCGTCCGGCAACTCGTCCGTGCGGGTCATGGTCTGTGCGGCCACGGCGTCTACCAGGACCAGTTGCTCACCTATCTCACGGCGGATCAGCAGCGCGAGGCGATCAGGACCAGTCTCGATATCCTTCAGAGTGTTTCAGGGCAGCGGCCGGACGGCTGGACCAGCTCGGTTCTGGCGTGGACTCCGCTCACCCTCGACATGCTGATCGACGAGAAGCTGCTCTGGACCAGCGATCCCACCTATATCGATGTGCCGCAGGTCATGAACGGCAAGGCCGGGTCGATCGTTGGCATTCCGGCGAGCGACTTCAGCGACCACCGGGTCATGCGTTCGAATCCGCGCGACTATCTCGATGTCTATCGCGGAACGTTCGATCATCTTCGGCGTGCCGAAGCTACGTCGCTGCTGCACCTTACGCTGCATTGTCATTGGGGCGGCCGCCCGCTGATGACGGCTGTGGTCGAGGAGCTTCTGGACTATTTGAAGCGCAGCGACGATGCCTGGTTCACCACGCACACCGAGATCGCGCAGTTCGTTCGCAAGAACGCGAACGCAATCCGATCGGTGAATCCCACGATCGGTGCGCCGGCGGCCTGATAAGGTCGTGAGGGAGTAGGAAGCAATGACCAGACTTCTGCGTTCGCTTCAGGTCAAGCTTGCTGGAGCGGCGGCCCTGCTGCTGAGCTTTCAGCCCGCAATCGGCCAAACCTATCCAGATGGTCTTGTGAAGATCATCGTGCCGTTCTCAGCCGGCGGCGGTGTCGACTATGTGGCGCGCGCCGTCGGTGAAAAGCTGTCGGAGCGCTGGAAGCAGCCGGTTATCGTCGAGAACCGCGTCGGCGCGGGCGGCGTGATCGGTTCGGATTTCGTGGCCAAGAGCGCGCCGGACGGCGCGGTGCTGCTGGTGATCCCGCTCGATGTGCTCGTCAATCCGACCATTTTCAGCCGTCCGGAATCGGACCCGGTGAAAAAGCTGGCGCCGGTCGCGAGCCTGTCGACGATCAGCTACTTCCTCGCTGCCAATCCCAAGTCGGGCATAGCCTCGATTGCCGACCTGATTGCGAAGGCGCGTCAAAGCCCCGGCACTCTGACCTACGGCTCATGCGGAGCAGGCCATCCCCCGCGCGTTGTTATTGAGCGGCTTATTCAGCAGGCAAAAATCGATCTCATCCACGTGGCCTATCGCGGTGGCTGCGGTGCCGCCGTCAACGACGCGATCGGCGGACATATTCCTCTGGTGCTGAGCGGCTCGGCCACCATTGCCGGTCCGCTCGCCAATGGCTTGCTGAAGGCGGTTGCGATCACCACGCCCGAGCGTGATCCGCAATGGCGGGATGTCCCGACCGTGGCCGAATCCGGCTATCCGGAGGTGAGCATGACGGCCTGGATCGGCTTGTTTGCCCCGCCCGGCACGCCGCCGGCGATCGCCAGGAAGATCAACGACGATCTCGCCGAAATCTACAAGGACGGCGCGTTCGTGAAGGGGCTCAGCGATCGCATGATTCCGGCCTATCTGCTTGGCGCCGCGGCGTTCCAGGACATTGTCGCCAAGACGGTGCCTCCGGTCGGCGAGGTTCTGGCCAGGATCGTCAAGGCGGAAGAAGGCAAGGAAGCGCGATAGCGTTCGTGCTAAACTGATTCCAACGGACGTCAGAACCAGCCGTCAGGAGCCTGTCATGAACTTTAATCCCAGCGACCTGATCCGCAGCCTTGGCGGCGCGGAGGCTGTGAGCCGGATGAGTCACGAGGCCCGCGCCGACGCGCTGGAGGATTACCAGACCCAGATCCTGAACGCTGCGGTCGCCGCGAAAGCCTCGGGCAAGACGTTTCCCACCGTGGAGCAATACGAGGACCTGGTCGATCAGCGCGGCTATCGCCGGGGCGTCGGTCGGCTGTTCATGGTCAACTACGACAGCAAGGTGGTGAACCCGGATATCACAGGCCTTCGGGTGCCGCGGCTGCAGAAGATGCCGGACAAGCCGACGCTGGTGGACTTCTTCAAGTACCGCTTCCAGCCTGGGCACATCTCGGCGCATCTGCTGCAGAGCGCCAAGCTCGCGAAGGACAAGGGCGCGGACGAGGAGATCGTGCTGGCTTGCCTGCTCCACGACGCCGGCCAGGTCCTGATGAAGGCGGATCACGGCTATTGGGGCGCACAGCTGATCGAGCCGTACGTTTCAGAGCGGGTGTTCTTCGCGATCCGCTATCACCAAGCGCTGCGGTTTTTCCCCGATCCGTCGGTCGGCTACGAGTATCCGAAAAGCTATTTCCAGACCTTCGGCATCGACTACGAGCCGATGCCGCATGTGCTGGCCGACTACAAGCACGCGCGTAATCATCGCTGGTACATGGATGCACGGCTCGTCACGGTGAACGACTTCTACGCCTTCGATCCCAATATGGAGGTGTCGGTCGACGAGTTCACCGACATCATCGGGCGTCACTTCAAGCAGCCGAAGGAAGGCCTCGGCTACGACAATTCGCCCGTCAGCCACATGTGGCGCACGATCAACCACCCGGATCAGCCGCTTTGATGGCGCGCCGGATGCTCTAGCGGCTACGTCGCGGCCGCGGGCGCCAGCACACGATCCTGCCGCCGCGTCGGACCGCCGGCCAGAATCTGGACCAGGCCGGCGGTGATCCCGATCAGCGTGCCGATCTGCCACGCGCGGTCATAGGAGCCGAGCAGGTCGAAGATCAGGCCGCCGCCCCAGGCGCCCAGCGACGCCCCCGCCTGGTGCACGACGAACGAGATGCCGAGCAGGGTCGCCAGATAGCGGGTGCCGAAGATCTCGGCGACCAGGCCGGCGATCAGCGGCACCAAGCCGGGCCACCACAGGATTCCCAGCACCGCGGCAAACAGCAGCGTGTTGACCGGAGTGGGCGGCGTGACGAAATAGAACGCGATGACGACCGAGCGCAGGATATAGAGCAGTCCGAGCAGGATGTGTCTGGGATATTTCCCGCCGAGCCAGCCGGTGATCAACGAGCCGCAGGCGCTCGCACCGCCGATCACCGCGAGCGCCGACGCACCCAGCATCGGGTCCTGACCACAAAGCACGAGGTAGGCTGGCAGATGCGTGCTCAGGAAAACGAGATTGAGTCCGCACACGAAATAGGCGCTCGACATCACCAGAAAGCGCCGGTTCCGCATCGCTTGGCCGAGCACTTCGCTCATCGACGCGGTGGCGGCCGTGTTCGGGGCCGGTATTTTGTCGGCGCCGCCGGCGAGGAATGCGGCCGGCAGCATCGCGATCCCCAGCAGCACGAAAAACAGCGCCGCGATCTGCCAGGGATGATTTGAGAGTAGCGCCTGGGTGGCGAGCGGCACCACCAGGGTGCCGAGCGATCCGATCGCCGAGACCACTCCGAGCGTGATGCTCCGCCGCTCCTCGGAAACCGCGCGCACGCACGCGGCCATGGCCAGCGACGTCGCCGTGCATGACAAGGCAATGCCGATGAATGCGCCGGAGACGATCAGCGCCAGCGCGCCCTGGGCCGCAGCCATGATGGCGAGGCCCACGGCATAAATCGCCGCGCCCACCATCATCGTGATGCGCAGGCCGAAGCGGTCGGCGATCGAGCCGACGACAGCTTGCGAAAGTCCCCACACGATGTTCTGGACCGCAAAGGCAAGCGTGAAATCCGCGGCCGCGATCGCCAGGTCATGCGTGACCGGGCCGAGGAACAGTCCGAAACTTTGACGCATCCCCATGCCCAGCGTGAGCAGGAGCGCTGTTCCAATCAAGATCAGCCGGGCTTGGCTGCCGCCCGGGGCCATCAATCTCGACATTCCGCAGTGATCCCCAGGCAACACACGTGCCGAATGATCAGGCAGCAAGGCTCTTATCATAGTTTGCCGGGATGACAGCCTCGACAAGCCGCCTGGAAGGCTTCTAAATAAAGAGCGAAGGCCCGGGGGCGCTGGGTTTGCGCCGATGCGGCGGGAATGAGTTTCAAGTCCATGAACTACGACGGATTTTTCGCCGACGCCTTGGGCCGTCTGCATACCGAGCGCCGCTACCGGGTGTTCGCCGATCTCGAGCGGATTGCTGGCCGTTTCCCGCATGCCCGCTGGCACACGCCGGAGGGTTCCCGCGACGTGGTGATCTGGTGCTCCAACGACTACCTCGGCATGGGCCAGCACCCGAAGGTGATCGGCGCCATGGTCGAAACCGCGACGCGCATGGGCACCGGCGCTGGCGGCACCCGCAACATCGCCGGCACCAACCACCCGCTGGTTGAGCTTGAGCGCGAGCTTGCCGACCTGCACGGCAAGGAGGCCGCGCTCGTCTTCACCTCGGGCTATGTGTCGAACCAGACCGGCATCTCGACCATCGCCAAGCTCATTCCGAACTGCCTCATCCTGTCGGACGCCTACAACCACAACTCGATGATCGAAGGGGTGCGGCAGGCGGGCTGCGAGAAGCAGATCTTCCGCCACAACGATCTCGGCCATCTTGAGGAGCTGCTGAAGGCAGCGGGTTCCCGACCGAAGCTGGTGGTGTTCGAGAGCATCTACTCGATGGACGGCGACATCGCGCCGATCCATGCGATCTGCGACCTCGCCGAGAAATACAATGCGATGACCTACATCGACGAGGTGCACGCGGTCGGCATGTACGGGGCGCGTGGCGGCGGCGTGGCCGAGCGCGACGGCGCCATGCACCGGATCGACGTGATCGAGGGCACGCTCGGCAAGGCGTTCGGCTCGCTCGGCGGGTACATTGCCGCGAGCCACAAGGTCTGCGACGCGGTGCGCTCCTATGCGCCGGGCTTCATCTTCACCACGGCGCTGCCGCCGGCGGTGTGCGCCGCCACCGTCGCCGCGATCAAGCATCTGAAGACCTCGACCTGGGAGCGCGAGCGCCACCAGGAGCGCGCCGCCCGGGTGAAGGCCGTTCTTACCGCAGCGGGCCTGCCGGTGATGGACACACCGACCCACATCGTGCCGGTGATGGTCGGCGACCCGGAGAAGTGCAAGGCGGCGAGCGACCGGCTCCTCTCCGAGCACGGCATCTACATCCAGCCGATCAACTACCCGACCGTGCCCAAGGGCACCGAGCGGCTTCGCATCGCGCCCTCGCCCTACCACGACGACGTGCTGGTCGATGCGCTTGCCGAGGCCTTCGTCGAGGTGTGGGAGACGCTCGGCCTGCCACTCGCGCCGCGCGCCATCGCCGCGGAATAGCTAGCGTTTCGCCGTCCGTCCGCCCTTGCCGAGCAATTCGGCGAGGCGCTTGTTTTCGGCCGCCGAAAGCTGCGGCTCGGCGGGCTCCACTTCGCCCGGGCCAGCCGCGCGTCGCCGCAACATCATCACCAGCGCGCCTGCGCCGATCACCAGCACCAGAGCCGGCGAAAACCAAAGCAGCGCGGTGCTCCACTCGAACGGCGGCTTGAGCAGCACGAACGGACCGTAGCGCGCGGTCAGGAAGTCCAGCACCTGCTTGTTGCTGTCGCCGGCCGTCAGCCGCTCGCGCACGAGAAGCCGCAAGTCGCGGGCGAGAGGCGCGTCGGAATCGTCTATCGACTGGTTCTGGCACACCATGCAGCGCAGTTCGCGGCCGAGCTCCCGCGCGCGAGACTCGAGCTTGGGATCGGCGAGGATCTCGTCGGGCTGCACTGCGGACGCGGGCAGCGGCGACAGCAGCGCAAGCGCCATCGCAACAACACCGAGCCAGCGACACCGCGGCGTCTGCATGCTCACTCCGCCGGCTGCATGGCGGGCTTGCGCGCCGGCTTCGGTGCGCCGATCCGCAGCCGCCGGTCGGTCAGCGACAGCGCGCCGCCTGCGAACATCACCACCGCGCCAAGCCAGATCAGCAGCACCAGCGGCTTGTAGTAGATGCGCACAGCGATCGAATTGTCCTCGTTGAAGTCGCCGAGCGAGAGATAGAGCTGGCTCACGCCGCGCGTCAGCAGTGCCGCCTCGGTGGTCGAGGTCTGCCGCGCGACGAAGCTTCGCTTCGACGGTTCTACGGTGGCGATGGCGCTGCCGCCCTGGCGTACGGTGAACTTTGCGGTCCATTCCGCGTAGTTCGGTCCCTGCCGCTGCACCATGCCGTCGAAGGTGAGGTCGTAGGCGTTGATCGACACGCTCGCGCCGGGCTTGAGCGACACGATCTTCTCGTCACCCCAGGTGGCGGCGCTGACGATGCCCATGAGCGACACGCCAAGCCCGAAATGCGCGAGCATGGTCCCGAACGCCGAGCGCGGCAGGCCGCGCGCACGGGCAAATGCGGTCGCCGCTGGCACGCGGAACAGGCCGATGCGTTCAATGAGATCGGTGACCGAGCCGGCCATCACATAGGCGGCAAGGCCAACGCCGAGCGCCGCCAGCACCGGGCCGCCGCTGGTGACAGCGATGGTGGCGGCGGCGGCGAGAAGGCCAAAGATTGCGGCCCCGATCAGCCGTTGCGCCACGCCCACGAGGTCGCCGCGCTTCCATGGCATCAGCGGCGCGAACGGCACCACCATCAGCAGCGGAATGAACAGCGGACCGAAGGTGAGGTTGAAGAACGGCGCGCCGACCGAAATCTTCTCGCCGGTCAGCGCCTCCAGTGCCAGTGGATAGAGCGTGCCGACGAACACCGTCGCGCAGGCGGCGGTGAGGAACAGGTTGTTGAACACCAGTGCGCCCTCGCGCGAGATCGGCGCGAACAGCCCGCCCTGCTTGAGCAGCGGCGCGCGCCAGGCGTAGAGCGCAAGGCTGCCGCCGATGAACATCACCAGAATGATCAGGATGAACACGCCGCGGGTGGGATCGGTGGCGAAGGTGTGCACTGAGGTCAGCACGCCCGAGCGAACCAGGAAGGTGCCGATCAGCGACAGCGAAAACGTCAGTATCGCCAGCAGGATGGTCCAGACCTTCAGCGCGTTGCGCTTCTCCATCACCACGGCGGAGTGAAGGAGCGCGGTGCCGGCGATCCACGGCATCAGCGAGGCGTTCTCGACCGGATCCCAGAACCAGAAGCCGCCCCAGCCGAGCTCGTAGTAGGCCCAGTACGAGCCCATCGCGATGCCTAGCGTGAGGAACATCCACGCGGCCAGCGTCCACGGCCGCACCCAGCGCGCCCAGGCCGCGTCGATGCGGCCCTCGATCAGTGCGGCGACCGCGAACGAGAACGAGATCGAGAAGCCGACATAGCCGATGTAGAGCATCGGCGGATGGATCGCGAGGCCGAGGTCCTGCAGGATCGGGTTGAGGTCGCGGCCCTCCATCGGCGCTTCAGCCAGACGCTGGAACGGATTCGAGGTGACCAGGATGAACAGATAGAAGGTCGAGGCGACCCAGGACTGCAGCGCCAGCACGCGCGCGCGCAACGTGGCCGGCAGGTTGCCGCCGAACGCCGCCACCAGCGCGCCGAACAGCGCCAGGATCAGCACCCACAGCAGCATCGAGCCTTCGTGGTTGCCCCAGACGCTGGTGAACTTGTAGATCAGCGGCTGCGCCGAGTGCGAGTTCTCGACCACATTGGCGACCGAGAAGTCGGAGCCGACATAGGCCGCGGTCAGCGCGGCGAACGACGCAGCGACGAACGCGAATTGCGCCAGCGCCGCGGGCCCCGCGACGCCCATCAGCGACTCGTCGCGCAGCCTCGCGCCGATCATCGGCACGACCGACTGGATCAGCCCGAGCGCGAGCGCCAGCACCAAGGCGTAATGTCCGATCTCAGGGATCATTTCTTTTTCTCGTAATCGTCCTTCCAGTGACCCTGCTTCTTCAGCGCGTCGGCCACTTCCTTCGGCATGTATTTCTCGTCGTGCTTGGCGAGCACGGAATCGGCCTTGAAGTGGTTGCCCGGCTCGACCACGCCCTCGGCGACAATGCCCTGACCCTCGCGGAACAAGTCGGGCAGGATGCCGCGGTAGCTCACCGCGATGGCGCGGTTGCCGTCGGTGACCTCGAAGCGCACCGCGAGATTGTCGCCCTTCTGCACTGAGCCTTCCTTCACCAGGCCGCCGAGCCGGATACGGCTGCCGGGCGTGATCTGCTTCTCGACGATGTCGGTCGGCGAGTTGAAGAACACGATCGACCCGCTCATCGCATACAGCATCAGGCCGATCGCCACCGCGAGCACGCCGAGGCTCGAGCCGATCAAAACCAGGCGGCGCTGCTTGCGTGTCATCCTTCGAGACCGAGACCTTTGATCGCCTCGTCGACGCGGCGAAGCTTTTCAGGATCGGAGGCCAGCGCCCGGCGGGCGTCGGAGGCGGCGGCGCGCGCCTGCTCCTTGTCGCCCAGCACCATATAGGCGCGCAGCAGCCGCAGCCATCCCTCGACGTCGCTGCCGTCCTGCTTCAAGCGGTCGGCGAGGCGCGCGACCATGCCGCGGATCATCGTCTGGCGATCCTCCGCCGACATCTCGTTGGCGGCGGCGATGTCGGCCGCGCTCGGACCCGGCTGCTGCGGCGAGGTGCTCATCTGCGGCAGCGGGGCTGCGCGCGGCGCCGGCGTCGGCAGCGTTGTCGTCGGATCGACGCGGTGCAGCGCCTTGCGCACGAAGTCGGCCCAGTCGGCGTCGGGCGGCGCGTCCGCCAGCAACGCCCGCCAGAGGTCGGCGGCTTCCTTCGTGCGTCCGTCCTGCTCGGCGGCGAGACCGATGAAGTAGCGCGAGCGCGGCTCTTTCGGATCCTGGCGCAGCGAGTCTTCGAAGGCGATCTTGGCGTCGGCGGTGACCACGCCGTTGGCGGCGCCGACCATGGACTCGCCTAGGTCGCCCAGCCGCTCCGCGCTGGGGCCGAGCAGCCGCAGCGTGTGCTTGAGCGCCTGGACCGCGTCGGGGTAGCGCCCGTAGCGCATGTAGACCGGGCCGAGCAGTTCCCAGGCGCGGCCGTCCTCCGGGTTCTTCTCGAGATAGCTTTCGACCTTGGCCACCATGTCCGACACCGGCGGCGCCTTGGCGCTCGACGCGACGTCGTGCCGCGACGACAGCGGCGCGCCGGGAAGCTGCGGCGAGCCGAGCGCCAGATAGATCGTGCCGGCGCCGAACGGCAGCAGCACCAGCGCCGCCACGGCGGCCGCCTGGCGGCGGAAGGTTGCGTTCTCGGGCGATGCCTTGCCGGTTGGCGCGTCAGCCGCCGCCAGCAGGCGGCGCGACACTTCGATGCGAGCCGCTTCCGCCTCGCGCTCGCCGATCAGGCCGGTGGCGCGGTCGCGATCGATCTCGTCGAGCTGGTCGCGGTACACAGCCACGTCGCTGCCCGCCCGCAGCGGCCGCTGCCGGGCCAGCGGCCAAAGCACCGCGGCGATCGCGGCGAGCGTCATCAACGTCATGACAAACCACAGGATCATGACGCAGCGTTACCACCCCGTCCGCGAACTGTCTGTACATCCGGCGGCAGCCACGCCCGGCCCTTCCGCCTCGACCTTACGCATCGTAACGCTTCCACGCCCTCGCACCGCTAAACCATTGTCGATGGTAGAATATTCCGGGAATATGGGCGGCCGGATGGCGGTCCGCCGCTCCGTTCTAGCGCGGGTCGGTCGAGCGGACGCCAGACCAAGGGTCCGATTTGGGGGCCGGCCCGGTCGGCTTCGTCCGCTTCATCATCTCGTCGTATTGCTTCTCGGTTTCATACCGTTCACGCGCCGCCTTGATCTCCTTGGCGCGCTCGGTGCGCGGGTCGTCGCGCCGGTTCTTGCTTGGCTGCGCCCCGGCGACGCCCATCGCCATCGCCACGCTGATAGCCGCTGTGACAATCGCCTTGATGACCCGCGCCTGCATTTTGTCGATAGTCCGGCCTCAAAGGCTTGAGTTTACGCCGTGTTGGCGCGCGAAACAGTCCGATGTTGGGCGAGTGTTTCGTTCGCCTGAAATGCCGCCGAAAAGTTCCGCTTGGCGATTGCGCAGAGAGGCGTCCGCAACCGCTGGGACACCGGAATTTCGTCCACAGCAATGCGCGAATTTCGGCCGGGCTGGCAGTTATGCAACGGCCGCAGAAATCCGCTCTGGAATCAAGCCAAACACGGCCGAAATGCCTTGTCACATATGGATTTGCGGGCCTGCCGCGACGCAGCAGACAATTGACAGTTGTTGCCAGATGCCCTGCACTATCGGGGCTTCTCGCGGCCCGTGGTGGGCGTGTTGATGTGGTGACTCAAGGACCCCGGCCGGAGGCCTCCGACCGGGGATTTGTAGAGTCCCGGAAGGGGGTTTCATGTCGAGTTTGCATCGAGTTGTGTCGGCCATCGCGGCGTTCGTTGTGGCCTGTACGGTTGGTGTCTTCGCGGCGAATGCAGCTCCTTACAACGTTGGCCCTGGCAAGTGCGCCGATTGCCACAAGTCGGAAACGACCGTCTGGAAGGCGTCCGACCACTCCAAGCAATTCCGTGAAATTCATCGCAAGCCGTCCGTGAAAAACATCATCACGGCTGCCGGCGGCGACGCCAACATGCGCCGCAATCCGACTTGCACGCAGTGCCACTTCACGATGATCCAGGACAACGCGAACGCGCGCCCGGAGGCGAAAGAGGGCACGTCCTGCGAGAGCTGCCACGGCCCGGCGTCGGACTGGATGCCGAACCACAATGCGAAGGCCGACACGCCGGCGCAGAAGGCCGCGCGCACGCAGAAGTCCGTCGAGGCCGGCATGATCCGTCCGGACTCGCTCTACGACATCGCCGAGAACTGCCTGTCGTGCCACCTGCTGGCGCGCAAGGGCGTCAATCCCGAGACCTTCGCCAAGATGATCGACGCCGGTCATCTGCCGGGAAACGAGTTCGAGCTGGTCAAGTTCTCGCAGGGCCAGGTGCGGCACCGCTTCTATCCGCCGGACGTCACCAAGAACCAGGAAATGACGCCGCCTGAGCTGGCGCGGATGTTCATCACCGGCCACGCCGCGGCGCTCGTCCAGGTCGCCGACTCGAAGGGCAAGATCAACAACGCCAAGTACGCCGAGGTCATGAAGAAGGTCGAGGACGACGCCCGCAAGGCGCTCGACGCGATCAAGGGCACGGTGCCGGAGACGAACACGTTGTTGAGCACGCCGACCGAGGAGAATGCCAAGAAGGTCGTGGACGCGATCAAGGGCAAGGACCTCACGGCGCAAGTTGGGTCGATGCTGCCCCCGAAGAACACCTACAAATAATTAAGGGTTCTTCGGGAAGGGGGGCATGGGAATGAACGTCGCGCCGACGATCAATCGGCCGCATCGGTGGGATGTCCCGTTCGGTCCGGACATGACCGACGCCGATGTCGAGACGCTCTTGTCCGCCCCGCCAATCGCTGGCGTCCAGGCCGACGCGTTCCCGGCGCACATTCCGTTGCGGGGAATTCTCCGCAACGACGCGCGCGTCGTGAAGCTGCAGCCTGGCGACATCATCTGCCGCGAAGGCGACTACGGCAATTCGGCGTTCCTGGTGTTGTCGGGCTCGGTGCGGGTGGTGCTGTCGCCGAGCCTGCCACGCGACGTGCTCGGCCGGCAGCGGGTGCACAAGAAGGGCTTGCTCGGATCGATCGCGCAGCTTTGGACCAACACCCGGGTCCCGGAGGTGCGCGACACCGATCGCTACGCGAAGATCCGCAACCAATCGCGCCGCAGCGGCGAAGAGGTCGCCGACACACACATCTTTATCCAGGACGTGCCGGCGGTGCTCAGCCAGCACGGCACCGCGGTGCTGGAGGCCGGCCAGATCTTCGGCGAACTCGCGGCGCTCGGCCGTGTGCCGCGCTCGGCCACGGTTTTTGCCGAGACCGAATGCACGCTGCTCGAGATACGCTGGCAGGGGCTGCGCGAGATGCGCCGCTACGATCCGGGTTGGAAGCGGCACATCGACGAGAACTATCGCAAGAACGCGCTCAACGGCGTGCTGCGGACCAATCCGCTGTTCGCCGGCTTGAGCGCGGAAGATTTGACGGCGGTCGCCGACCAGGTGCGGTTTCGCACCTATGGCAGCTTCGACTGGAACGTCTCCTACAAGGAGTTGCGCGACAAGGGCGGGGCGGTCGGCG
>JADMIO012736399.1_pt1 | contig 46799 bp, 41 predicted proteins | sample 8958161 | NCBI WGS metagenome assembly JADMIO01 (sample SAMN16585339, study PRJNA669376) | soil metagenome | isolation source: Crop rotation soil | place: USA: Cullars Rotation, Alabama | collected 2011
AACCTAACTGCTAATGTTCCTGTACCTGAAGCTAACCTAACTGCTAATGTTCCTGTACCTGAAGCTAACCTAACTGCTAATGTTCCTGTACCTGAAGCTAACCTAACTGCTAATGTTCCTGTACCTGAAGCTAACCTAACTGCTAATGTTCCTGTACCTGAAGCTAACCTAACTGCTAATGTTCCTGTACCTGAAGCTAACCTAACTGCTAATGTTCCTGGATCTAATATTTCTCAAAATAAAAATTCTGATCTAGTTACTCTTGATATTAGTGTAAAACAAAATCCAATTTCCCCGGGGGAGGAGCAGTCAATAACCCTGACTACCTTTGATCCAATTACTGGAGCACCTCTTGATCCGCTATTCGTTCGTCTCATTATTAAGGATCCCTTAGGAAATATCATCAAGGATTATACAGACAATGATGGAAAACTATCACCTTCCTTTGTAATCGGTGAAAATGATGTTGGAACTTTTACAATTTTAGGAACGGCACTACAGGCGGGGGTAGAAAGTACAAAGTCCTTGACTTTTCAAGTCAAATAATTTGTAATTCGCCATTATTTTGACAAATGAATGTCAACCAAACAAATACTACATTACATCTACATCATGAAATGATGAATATTACATTATTTTTCTAAATCGCTAGTGATATCACTAGTGACATATTTAATTAATTCTCCAGAGAGTTCTGGTAAGTTATCGGGGTATAGTTACTAGGTGGTAAGTTAGGGAGATTGTCTGAAAAAGGTGCCCCACCTTAGCCTAACTCTTCCCACGTAAGATAATATTAGAATCACAATAAGAGTTACAACAAATATGGCCGTACCTTCAAGAGTCCATGGAGGGGCACCCAAACCAATATCATCTGCGAGTACATATATCCAAGCAAGGGTAACTAGACTAAACATTACAATGTAAAGCAAAACCATTGGCCATATGCCCCGTTTCCAACGTGCTGTTCCGCGATATTTAGACGGAAGTGTCACATCATTTAATATTTTTCTAATGATTTAAAGTTTCAATTTTGAACTTCTATCGCAGGGCAAATGTTTAGCATAATCACATTTGAAATAAAATGTCTTTAAACAATTTTTACAGGTTACAATAAATTCCTTTGAATAAACGCCTTCTGTCTTCAATGGGATAGAAACATTCTGAAAAAATATAACAACTAAATAAAAAAGGTTCTTTAGACAAATTTTTTTAGCAAGATTCTATCTGTATAAAACTTTAGGGTCAATCCCAGTTGTAAATTTAGAAGTGATATTATCCAATAGCGATTACACCGTTCATGTTTGGATGCAGTCTACAATAATATGTGTAATAACCCATTTCTGAAAATGTTTGAGTAAACTTTCCCCCAGGAGGAATTATCCCTGAATCAAAGCTGCCGTCAAATGATGTCACCGTATGTAAAACGGCATCATTGTTTATCCAGGTCACCGAGCTGCCAACAGGTAAATTCACTGGTGAAGGATTAAATGCAGAAATGGTTAAAGGATCTGATGCGTTCACAACTATGCTAATCGTTCTTGTTACAGGTTGGATCAGTTGAGATTTAGCAGGTATATTCAATATAAGAAACACAGTCACCAATAAAGAAAATGTGCATATTAGTGTCAATGAAAGCATATTTGTATAGAAAAGAATAACGTACATTTAATAAGTTTTTTCTGATGTTTTTCTAACAAATTTTAAAAATACCTAAGTTTTAATCATATTATTGAACCTGGAGGAACAATACAAGAATACGTCTAATATCTTACAAAGTATAATTCTAATATTTTTGGCATTCTTGCTCTTTGTATTCTTTTTCATCTTGCTTCCTTATTACCCTCTTGCAGACACGTATAAAATTCTGAGGAACACCGACTTCCTTTCTGAAAAAATAAATAATCTAGGCGCTTCGGTAAATTCGACTGTAGGAACATACACAGATATGTTTCCTGACTACAATACAAAACTACGTAGTATCAATCAAATGGTCGACTTGTACAGTTTACCGCTTTACGACTCAAAGGATAAATTTAAAAATGTTATTTTTATTTCTGGCAACGAAAAAATCAAGAAAATAATTGAAAATGAAACAAAAAGTAAAACTTATGACAGCTGTTATCCTAGTATAAATTACGATCTTTGGGTTGCGTGCAACGGACAAGAATACAGAAACGATCTTAAGAATGAGAATTTTATATCAGTAGATAATCATACCATTAGCAAAATAAACAACACAATTTCCAACATACAAGATACAATCACCAAACTTCAGACTAATAATAACAAGTCTCATATAATTGAGAATAAAGAGTTAATCTCTGCCAATAAACTCTTGGATTCCCTAAAGGATCGATTAAAAGAACATCACCTTAGCAACACAAATTCGAATTTGAGTTACACCACAATCGACAGTTTAAAGAAGCTCGGTTCCAACACTATCATCCCTTCGCTTTCGCCGAACCTCGGCAATTATAAGAATGAAATCAAGACTGCGATATTGGATTTCAATAATAATATTCAATCTCTGTCATTTCCATTGGTTGGTAACGTACCATTTACTCTAGGTCAATTATTTTTGGCGTTTCCCACAGTAATATTGCTCGCGTTTCCATTCATAATACTACAATTCAAAAAATTAATACAATTAAGTACCGATCCCAAAAAAGATAAAACGTCTCTGTCATGGACAGATCCTGTTCAAAAAGGATTTGGAAGATTCTATCCTATTCTCGTGTTACTGTTGCCTCTAATCTTATTTCTTGCGTTTTTGGTTATTGTTCACGATGCATGGTATTCAAATGTGGACTATATAGAAGGTTACAGCTTGCTTGCGGATCCATCTGCTTTGATACCACAAAATAGGGATATAATTATGGGAGTAAGTATTTTGTTTTTTATTTTGTTTTTAATGTCTCATTACCCCCTTGTTAAATATGTAATAAAAAAGAAGTAAAACATAACCCGAATGCATCTAACTTGAAAATCACAACCCAACTAATCATGCTGCACTATCGGGTGCTGTTATCTTACTTGTGAGGGTGATCTAACACGTTTAAGAAGTACTGAATACAACTGCCAACAGTGACTCTGCCCGTTAAAACAGCTTGTATATTTTGCGGTGGCGAATATCAAAAATTAGTTAAACCAGTGGGAATGGAAGATTACGAAGTGATAACAGTATTTTTAAACCAAATTGGAGGCAACAAAATGGTGTTACCTCTATCAGTTGCCTATAGGTGTTCAACATGTGGCAATATTCAAACATTTGTCCAAGAAGAACTTGAAGTCTAATCGCTAGATTTACACTTGCGAAATTAATCGTGGTTAAAATTGGTATCATATTTCTTAATACATTTTATCCACATAATGATGGTATGGATACTACATTACAATTAGTAAACTAATAGAAATTGGACAAACTACTTAAGTCTACAGTACGGGTTGGGGGAACCATGTGGAATTTCAGACTGGTCTGGGATTATCTTTTATATTCTATAAATGTGATAAGTTATGAAATTCATTCTTGCAATACTGATTTCAAATTTAATATCATTTGATTAGTTGGATCAATGGTCAATGCCTTATCTAATGATGTCAATGCATCTTGTTTATTTCCAAGGGCAGCAAGTGCTGCTCCCTTGTTTGCTAAAGCATCTCCGTTTTTAGGATCAATTTCCAATACTTTATCAAGCCAGGTAACTTCTTCCTCATACCTACCAAGTTCACCAAGCAGTGTTCCTTTGTTGTATAAAACATTCGTATTCTTAGCATCAATTTCCAACGCTTTATCATACCAGGTAATTGCTTCTTCTTTACTGCCAAGATAACTAAGCGCTGTTCCTTTGTCGGATAAAGCGTCAATATATTTGGGGTCTAGCTCTAATGCTTTATCATACCATGTAATTGCTTCCCGAATATTTCCGAGATTACTAAGTGCCAGACCTTTATTGAATAATGTATGAGAATCATTAGGATTTACTTCCAATGCTTTATCATACCAGGAAATTGCTTCTTCTTTACTGCCAAGATTACTTAGTGCCAAACCTTTGTTCATCAAAGCATAACTGTCATTAGGATTAATCTCTAATGCTTTATCAAACGAAGTTATTGCATCTTCATATCTACCAAGCTCAGCAAGTGACCCACCTTTGTTGACTAAAGCTTTTACGTCTTTAGGATTTACTTCCAATGCTTTATCATACAGAGTGACTGCTTCTTCATGCCTACCAAGGTTACTAAATGCCGCTCCTTTGTTGAATAAGGCATCTGCAAATTTAGGATCTACTTCTAATGCTTTATCATACCAGGTAATTGCTTCCTCATACCTGCCAAGCGGCACAAGTGCCAAACCTTTGTTACTCAGAGCACCTACATTTCTAGGATCAATTTCCAATGCTTTATCAAACGAATTAATTGCTTCCTCATACCTGCCAAGATCATGGAGTAAAGCTCCCTTGTTGATCAAAGCACCAATATATTTGGGATCAAGTGCCAGTGCTTTATCATACCAAGGTATTGCTTCTTCATACCTCCCAAGATTACTAAGTGCCAGTGCTTTGTTGAATTGACTATCTACATTTTTAGGGTCGAAAGCCAATACTTCATCATACCAAGTTATTGCTTCTTCATACCTACCAAGTACGTTAAGTGCTATACCTTTGTCAAGTAAAGCAACTAGATCTTTAGGATTTACTTCCAATGCTTTATCATACCAACTAATTGCTTCTTCATATTTGCCTTGATTAAATAACGAATCTCCGTTTCTTAATAACTCGTCAACGGAACTAGTATCTGTCGACTGCGAAACTTTTGCTTCCACATTTTCTATTTCATAATTAACCTCAATAATTATTACAAGTAATACAGCTAACGATATTGGTACATTCATAGAGTTGGTAAGCGATATGCGTAGATTCAATCTCCCCATTCATTGCTGACTCTTATATGGGTGTATATAAGTTATTTATCACAACACCAAAGTTTGATTTCCAATTCTATCTGACATTTACCTATAACGAAATACGTGTTTGGAATTAGGACATTGCGTCGCAGGTTTTTCTATATGACGTCTACATCATGAATGGACAGATATTACATTATAATTAAAAAATGTCAGTCAAAATAAAAGATTATACCTAGTTTTATCTACGATAACAGCGGGTTACTTAATTTTCTTAATTTTCACTATGGGGGTAGAGTTAACAGTATATACAGGTTCACCAGCTGGAGTATAATACTTTGTTTTCTTGATTTGAGAAACAACAGCCTTTACACTAACAACAAAATCATTACTTAATTCATATACACTGAACTCTTCTTTCAACGTAATTGGTTCCATATCTTCATCTATAATAGATGTTTCTAAATCCGATTGGGTATATGGTTGAAATAGAGTAGGATTTCGCTTCTCTCTTGGCACGAATGCGGTAACAATATTTACCGAATTCACTGCAAATCCCTCTGAATTAGGAGCTGCCTTGGGATCGGGAGTGAAATGATTTACACTTGCAACGATTTTAACGACGGTCCCATCCTTCAATTTGTAGTAACTTGGATTAATTACTCTGGGTTTCACAGTAATGTAACCCATTTCCTGAATTTCTTTTTCAATTTCTTCATTGGGTTTAATCCCGTTCAATGCTGTTTCACATTTAACTAATCGTTCTTCAATATTAATTACACCCTTTCTCTCATTCTTGGTGGGATTTGTAATCAGAGGGATATTAACAAACGTTTATACCTAAAAAATTGACGATTCAATTAAAGTTGACCGCTTATAATTTTGGGGTAAAATTCGATTGGATAAAAATATCATCACCTTGCTTTGGACCCGTTACCAAGCCAATAGCGAGAGTCTTTTTGCAAAGGACTTCTGGAGATTGGCAGGAGTATTTACCAGAAGTAGATAGCGGTGCAGTGGTAAGTTATTTCAATAAGGAAGACTGTGAATGGCTTGGTCTAAATTTAGAAGAAGGTGTATTGTGCAAATTGGGTGGAATTGGTGGGAGTAGCGTCAATTGCTATATTCATAAGGTGCGGATGAGGATTGGATCGGAAGAATTGGAAACAAGGATAGCCTTCTCTGATGCACCGAAGCACGATCTTTTGTTAGGTAGACTAGATGTCTTTGACAATTTCGATATAGACCTACACGGCAGAGATTTGTTTACAAATTTCAGTAGAAATATGCGGCTACAAAATAAATAACATCTTCGCTCTCAGGCACGTAAGTTAATGCGGGGTTTGATTCTGGATCAACCTTCTTTGCCATTTCATATGCTTGCTGGGGCGAATCTCCCCAACCTAAGATCTTGTTTCCGCGAACGGCGATATATTTTCCTTTATGATTGCTAGTATCTAGCTCATTTGGATCCTGTTCAAGGGCTTTTCTTCTAGTTAGCGGTGTATAAAAAATAAATTCCAATATGCCGTTATGCGAAGTCCAATATTTCTTAAATTTCTGCTCTAATTCGTTTCTATCAAATTTAATAAATACCAATAACTCGTTAAAGTTTTCTGTTTCGCAGTTTGGCGGCTTGTCTGAAATCTCTGAAGTAACAGCATATCCCAATGTGAAACTAGGTAAATTAGAAACTAAACTTTGCATATGCTAGATAGTATATTTAATTATTTATGAATTAATACCTTTTGTTATGTATGAATTTTTGAAGTATGTCTATTTGATGAATAGTTCAATTAATTAAGACTTTAACTTAAGCCTGGAATCTAACAAACCTATTGATGAAACGTAAGAATCGCATGAATTTTGTCAAACTCCGTGATTACCCATAAGATAGCCAAAAAATTACATTCGAATTTCTAGAATCTCAACTCTGGAGTGCAACAGATCTCCTTAGAGGTTCACTTGATGCAAGTGAATATTGACAATCTGTAATGACCCTATTTTCTTAAAAAGGTTGAATGACGCTTTCGAATAAAATGCTTGAAAACTGATCAAACATGCCAATAGTCAGAAAGAAGTATGGGAAAAGAAGATTAGATATAACCTTTTTTGTGTCAAAAAAATCCAAGAAATATTAAAATTTTCAAACGGTTTTACCATCTGTCAGTATGGCAAGAGTAGAGAATGAAACAAGTAACAAACGATGTTCATACCAAGCTCGCTATTTTGACCGCGAAACCCCATCATTTCCAATATTTCAATGTCTAGAAAAAGCCCTCGACAACGATTCACTTTGCGAATTTCATTCCTCAAAATCAACAATTAGTGAAGCAGATTTTACTTTCCGATTAATTGACAAAATAAAAGAAGGTATCACAAGTAACAAACCCATTTTATTAATTGGCTATATTTTTCCACACAGATTTTTCATGAAGGCAGTCATTGAAAATAAGAAAAACATCTTGTATATCGGTTCCTCTCCAGTATGCCATATAGAAAATGTTTCCTCAATTTATCTACCGAATTTAAAGCCAGAAGAGCATGAAGCCCATATATCGCAACCCATCTATTTTACACATGCGGTCTTCAAGAAGGGCTTGGAAATTACAAATTTTCATTTCAAATTTGTTGACTTCGACTCGGTTATCTTTGAGGATCAGGTAATGATCGCTGGCACGCTTATGGAGAAGGGCTTCTTCAGACAATGCGCTTTTAAAAAATTCGCGAATTATTCCATTACAAGGATAGTTGAAGCCGACTTTTCAGAAAGTCATTTCTATGAAAACGCTAAATTTACTGGTGCTATTTTATACAAGGCAAGTTTTATTGGCACAAGATTTGATTCTCTTGCCAATTTTGCTGACATAACTTCATACGATGAGTCTAACTTTTCTAATATTACTTGCAATAGTGAAGCTACATTTACTGGGGCACAATTTCTCGGACTCTCATACTTTCATTACTCCGTTTTCAAAGAAAGGGCAAATTTTGAAGGATCTATATTTTTGAAAAGATCCAATTTCGCGAATGTCGTTTTTGAAGAAGGAGAAAAAGTCACGTTCAATGGTTCGAATCTTTCTATGATTTCCTTCGTAAGAACTGATATTACACGTGTGAAATTTGGTGACGTTCGATGGAGGGATGGTTCTAAAGTATTAGATGAGGAAGATCTTGAATGGTCACTAAAGCCAATAGTTGATTGGAATTACCTTAGAACACATGACATTGATAATAGCGATAGTCTGATTGGATTTCTAAGACACAATGGAATTGTAGACGATAGTGAAATAATTATTCAAAATCAGAACGAAAAAACGATTAGAATCTCGAAAACAGAAAATTCCAAAGATATATCCTTAGGCACCATTACCCTAATAGAAAACGATAAAGCTGTGATGCTGGAAGTAGGAAACTTCTCCTACAAATTGATACCACGCGATGAGAATGAAAAACTTTTCTATTCATTAAAAATTAACATTCAAACAGTATTGGCAATTTATAGAAATTTGAGAGAGAATTATGAATATAGGTTGAGATACGAAGAAGCTGGAAAATTTTTTCTGAGAGAGATGGAAATCAAAAGGAAGTATCAGGAAACGGTTAATAATGATATTAGAAATTATTATAGAGGTTATCATGTTACTATTAGGAGTGACTTCACCAAATCTCTCTCCTTGACTGGCATTTATTACAATTTAGCCAGATATGGGGAAAGCATATTAATTCCAGTCGTCGTTGGTATTTCTGTAATTATAATTACAACTTTATTATTCGCGCTGCAGCTTAATCCTATGGATGAATTCTCACTGTTCAAATCAGATCAATTTCATCAACTTTCAAATCGAACTCAAGTAGGTATTGCTTTCGATAGAAGTTTGACTGATTTTATGCCAATCTTCTTTGGCAACTCTGCATATAAAATTGGAACTTTTGATCATCTAATAAAATTATTAGGTGGGATATTTACCTTTGGGTTCATTGCGATAGCACTTAGGAGAAAATTTGAAAGAAAAATAAGACATTGAAATACTCCTTTCAAAACTAATTCGTTGGTCACTATTTTAGTAAATAATAAGTAAGAGAACGTTCTCAATACACCATATAGGCAGATAATATGTATATAACAATTACTCAAAATGTAATTCCTCTTAGATGTCAAAGATGTCGTCATAAATGGCATTATAAAGGTAAGAATAAGTATGTGGCAAACTGTCCTCATTGCAGGACATATGTTACGATAAAAAAATCTAGGATACTCCTGATTGGTAAGGAAACCAAGCCAAAGCAATCAGAAGCATCTGTGACAATCACAAGCAAGGAGGATGCTCGTAATCATGGATGAAGTAATACATAGTAATAGAAAAACTTTTGGAAAAAGAAATGAGAGCGTGAAAACAGGTGAAGCTGAGCATCCAGTTAAGCGAATTCATCTTCTAGATGGAAAATACTTTATCATAATAGATCGATCAATTGCTGAAGATCTCAAATTTGTTGATACCGATAATACAGAATTATATTTTCGACAAGAAGTTACTGACGATGGCTGTATTATATTAAGTCCTTTTAGAATCCGTGACTAATTTGTGCTTTAGATTTAATATCATCATTCAAAAATATAAATCTGGTGATATGGTAACGATTATTAGTGACAGTGACACCCTACATACACATCGGTTGGAGGAATATTTTAGTGTCTAAGTTAGATGATGCAATGTTAGCACATATGAGTTACATAATAGACAACGAAGGACCTATATTCTCGTATCGTGACTTTATTAGTTTTAAAGTCAACGGAAAACAATATGGTATGAAACATGGAACGTTCCGTAATAAGATCTCTAAGCTAAAAAAGAAAGGAAAAGTTATAGTAACGTGTCGTGACGTGTTTGCATGCTATACATTAACTGGAGTAAGATTGCCACGAATAAGACCAATGACACCTAACCATACGGGGGTCAACTATCGTCACAATGCAAACAATAGCCTTTATCAAATCGTTAAAACACTTCCTCTAAAACGACAATGTATCCACGATATCCGTCTTAGGTTTGAAGTGCCCAATATCTGGAAGTGTTGTTCGACTATTCATCAAGCTCTCATAAATGAAAAAAGTAAAGATATAAAAATTGGAGATTGGAAGGAGGGTGGCGTGATTATGAGAGTGGTCGTTCATAAAACTGACGTTGTAACTGTTATGATAGGCTGCACACTGAATCCATTTCCACTCGATTCTGACGGGATCATTCATCTGTTTAATTCGCTGATAAGGATTGAAGAAAGGTTAAGAATCATTGTTGCTTCTAGTTATGTCTATAATAAATCAAATGAGGAACTTTCAATCCCTAGCTATAAAAATTGGATAGTAACCATGTGGCATTTCGGGAGGGATGCCCAAACAGACTATTATGGAGAAAAATTTTCCGTAACTGTAGAAAACGCTCAAGGTATTTTGACAAGAGCATATGTGAAAGAAATTAAGAATAAAAAGAGAATTCGACTGGAAAGGCAAGAGTATCCACAAAAATCGTTAGAAGACGCCATAAATGAAAGATTGTTTGAAAATATACCATTGCCCGACAAGTTATCCATTTCATAAACTTTGGAAATTATTCTCGACTATTCGTAAATAATATCCAAAATTTGAAGAACCTGCGAACTACGTAAGTAAAACACGCCTAGGATTTTATCAGCTGAATCATTCGATGATTATAAGATTGAATGGTTCAGCTTCAATCAGCTCCTTTATGTAGAGATCCCCATATTATTTCATTGTCAACCTTAACTACGATCATTCTTATTAGAGATTTGTTACTTCGAGTTAGAATGTTTATTCTTTCTCAAGGATCTCGAATAATTTTCTAGGTGACTTTAATAGCTCGCGTAATTCCTTTTGTCCCTGCTCTATTAGAGTCATTCGTTCTCTCATTTTTTGCACCTCGTTGTCCTTTTCTTTCTGCTTTTCTAATACTTTGGCAAACTCATCATATGTCAAGACCATTTTACACTTTGAACAAAACCTAGAGTCTTTTTTGTTGGGTTCATTACAATGGGGACAATATCTCGGTCTTAACTCTTGAATTGAACCCTGTTTGGAAGTAACGCCATATAATTCTAAAAGAGAGTTGCTTGATTCGTTACCATACCAGTGGACATATATTTGCGGCATCTTGCTGTTCATGGTCCATCCCGCATGTTGTCTTAAAACATGTTCTTTGAGAACTGTGGCTTTTTGGGTAAGTGTGGAATGTCTTAATATGTATGGGTTAAATGGCTTCTTTAAAAGACTGGAAAGCTGCTCCCTGTCATGAATTGGCACATTTGGATCCTCAAATAACGAAGGGTATACCTTTTTCTTATAATGCTCGTAAATGTCGTAAATGGCATACCTGGACAAGCGTCTACCAATCCTCTTAGATAATCCACAAAATAATAGGGCATCTGGATTTCTTCCATATGGATGGTCTTCAATCCAGTCTTTTAGAAAAGGGATTGAATTAATAAGAGGTATTACTCTACTACCAGTCTTACCATTAACAAGAACTTCGGCATATTGACGGTCCCCTGATATTTTGAAATCTATATCCCTTATCTTTAGTTTGAGTAACTCGCTAGGTCTGCAGCTTGTGTCAACAGCCACTGCATGGTAACATCTATCCCTTTTGTTTCTACAGTATCTGAGAAATATAATATGATCTGCGTCTGTCCAAAGATCAGATGGTTTGTAACTTGATCTTTCCTTTCTTTTAATTATTGGGATATTAAACACCACTTTTGGTTTTTCTCTTTCTGACGCGTGAGTATTACGAGCGTAAAACCACTTAAAAAACCTCGTTATTGCAACTACCCTATGATTGTAAGTGGCAATCCATTTATGAGAAGGATCTATGGTTTCGGGTTTTTTTAAGCTTTGAAGATATTGAAGGACGTCTTCTCTAGTCATTTGGTTGAATGGTTTGTTATTCAAAAATTGTGAAAGTATTTTGAGCGAAGTTATTATGTTACGGCGATGATTATCTGAAAGGTTCGTTTCAACTCTCATTGAAAAGATGTATTCCGATATCGCTAGGGAATTTTCGGGAGATAATTTTGTTTTTAAGTGGTCTAGAAAATAAGGTTCAAGACCTTCTGTTGTATTTTCAAGTTTTTGATTGAATAGGGAAGTCGCTAAGACACCAGATTTCAATACCCGTAGTATTGCAAATTAGTAACTAATAAAGTAGTATGTATCCCTACATTACATCTACATCATGTGGTTGACTTTCAGTGATACCTGCTGGAGTAATCTTTACAAATTCGGCATTACGTTGCATCTCTGCGATATTTTTCGCTCCACAATAACTTAATCCCGACCTTAATCCACCTACAAATTGCTTGATTAAATCAGTAACACTTCCCTTGTACGGTACCATCGCCTCAACACCCTCAGGAACATAGTCATTAGGGTCCTCTCCATCTATTACCTGTGAACCTTCTTCTCTGTATTTTCTGCCTAGGGATGCATAAAATGATGCCATACCTCGATACATTTTGAATTTCTTTCCATGTCTCACTATTGTTTTGCCTGGACTCTCATCAGTTCCTCCGAAAAGACTACCAACCATTACAGTGGACGCTCCTGCAGCCAACGCCTTTATAGCATCTCCAGATGTCCTTATTCCCCCATCTGAAATGACAGGCACATCATGTTCATTCGCTACTTTAACCCCATCTACAACGGCAGTTAATTGCGGAACTCCAGAACCTGTGATAACTCTAGTTATGCATATTGAACCAGACCCGACACCAATCTTTACTGCATCAACTCCAGCTTTGATGAGATCCTGTACACCATGGCCCGTAGCAACATTTCCGGCAATTAATTCACAAGTTGGAAATGCCTTTTTTATCATATGAACTGCATTTATTGCATTATCGCTATGACCATGTGCAATGTCTACAACAATTATATCAGTTCCTGCATTTAGTAACTGTTCAGTTCGATCTAGATAATCACCTTTTACTCCAACAGCGCCGCCAACCAATAATCTGCCTTTCTTGTCTTTTGAAGCCAAAGGATATCGTTCCATTTTCATAATGTCTTTGCTGGTGATGAGTCCCACAACATTATTTGATTGATTGATAACAGGTAGTTTCTCTATTCTGTTTTTATGCAGGATTTGTTTTGCCTCCTCAATTGAAATACCCTGTTTTGCGGTAACTAGTTCCTTCGTCATAAGATCCTTTACCTTGTTATTAGTATTATATTGAAACATGATATCTCTATTGGTAATGATACCTACCAATTTTTTTGACACATCATCCATTACCAACAAACCAGACACACCAAGCTCTTGCATCAGCTTTGACGCTTCATCTGCAGTTTTTGATGGTGATATAGTATAGGGCTGTTCGATAATGACCGACTCTGAACGTTTTACCCTTAGAATTTCATCAACTTGATCTGCAATTGTCATAAACCTATGTATAATGCCTATTCCCCCTTCTTTTGCAATTGCGATTGCCATATTTGATTCAGTTACGGTATCCATATTTGCGCTGATGAGTGGAATATTTAATGAGATATTTCTAGATAATCTTGTCCTTAAATCAGTCTGAGACCTCGATATTATAGGAGACCGTTTTGGAATAAGGAGAACGTCATCAAAAGTTAAACCTTCTTTTACTTCCAATATTTCCTTGATTTTTATATTTGTGTTGGGATTATAAGCGTTTTCTTCCGAAACGTCTTTTTGAATATACTAGGCCATGCTAAGACCAGGCGACCCGTTTTTGGTTATTCTTTGAAGCAAATCTAAGCACATTTTAGTTTCTTTTACATCATGCGTCCTTATGATGCTTGCACCGTTTAGAACACAGACAATCTGGCTAATTAAGGAAGGAATTAGACGCTCTGATTCGGTCAAATTAAACAATTTTCCAATAAACGATTTTCTTGAGACTGAGATGCAAATTGGATTTGAAATCTTTGACATGTTATTTAGACCTGATATGATGTTGAGATCCCGTTCATACCAATTATGGTGAGAAATCTTTGTAAAGAAGGGATTATTTCCTGTAGATCTAAAAAAGCCAATCAAGGGATCAATTATGATCTTGTTGTCACTAATACCATTTTCATGTGCTAAGTCAAGACTTTCTTGCAAGATCTCAGTTGTTTCTAAAATGTCTCCAGACATGTAAGTATTAGATTTTTTTCCGTAGGCACCCACAATAACTGGAAGTTTGGATAAAAAAACGATTTCCTTCATTCTCTCATCATATTTCAATCCAGTAACATCGTTAATTAGATCTACGCCCAACTCTATAGAAGCCTCAGCCACCTCTGCCCTCGGAGTATCTACAGAAATTGGAATCCTGCAGACTTCCTTCACAGCCTTAATCGAATATCGCATTCTTTCTATCTCTTTTTCTACTGAAATTGCCGTATCCAAGTATGGTGCAGTTGACATTGCCCCAATATCGATAATATCCGCACCCTCCTCTTCGATCTCTCGAGCCCTCTCAGAAATTATTTTTTTGCCGATGGAAATTGATTCTTTATAAAAGGATTCTGGACTTACGTTGAGAATTCCCATTATTTTAGGAGTCCCGTTTCCAATTTCGAGATTGCTTATTTTCACTTTTTTCATTATTTATCTCACTCGTGCAAAACAGAGCGTATGAAATTGTTGTTAAACAATCTTTAATAAACTATGAAATTATTTATACAAAGCAGTTTTTCGATCAATAGTTTTAATATAGGTTAAATTGCAATTTAACATGAGAGATAAAGATTTGAATACTTCCATACTTAGACGTTTTGGAGAAACATAATGACAAGAACTCTTGACAAAACTCATACTGTCCTGTCATATGTTGAAGGAAGCCTCAAAAATGCGATCGTTATGAACGAGAACGTCAAGGAAAACGGCTTCATATTTTCTCTAATTAATCCCCCTGTTCCACTAGGAGGAAACATAGTATCTCTTGATATTTACGTTGATGAATTACCTCTATCAAAAAAATCAATCCAAATTGCAACATCAGACACAATAGTTAATGCCGCCGCATTGTCTGAATCACAACCTCTTCAATTCAAGCCATTTCAGAGTGCCAGATTTCTTGTAATAGGTGTGGAGTTGGAAACTCAGAAGAAACACAAAATAACTATAATGAGTAAGCTTGAAGGATTTGAGCAAATAATCATTCCATTTACGTTTGTGGATTATGCAAGCAACAAGAAAGAAAAAGTAATAATTTCATCAAATTTGCCTGAGGAATCTGATTCACAGGTATATGGAGAAACCATGTTCATGAATTTCGCTTCGCCTCTTGTTCTTTCAGGAAGAAAGGCATACATTGTTTGCTCATCTAACGGGGCCCTTTCAGCAAATTGGACCTGGATGGGTGCGAGGTACGATAACGGAGGACTATATGTTCCTCCAGCCAGAGCGTTTGGAAGAATTATTGTAGAAATTTCTGTGGATGAAGGCGTAAGAAAAAGACTTCCAACTTTTGTCATTTCCTCTAGGCATGAAAATGGAAGTTTAAGCACTCATCATGAAGTTGCGGGTATCCATGTAAAAAGAACATTATTTGTTCCAATCGAAAATAAAGGATTTGTTCAGATACTTAATTTTGACAATGAAAAAAGTAATGAGTTATTTCCTTCAAATACTAAAAACCAATCGAAAAAGAAAATTAGAGTTCATTTCCTAATTGATGGTAACATTACAAGCTATGGACTGGCTGCAATTTCTCAAAGTAATTTTTCAAGATATTATAAATCGGAAAATTGTTTACAAATAAGGACTATTGCAAAAAAAGGTGTTGCCCATTATTTTGGAACAATAGGTATTTCTCCCAAAACTTTCAAGCCATCCAAGATACTAACAGATTCTTTTGATAATGATTTAGAATTATCATATGATATAGAGCTTGAAGAGGGGTTGACAAAAGAGTTGGCCCTGATAGGAGCCGGCGATTTCACTAGTGCTCAGGAGTGTCTGGAAGAATACAAAAACATTAGAGATAATTACCAAAAATTATACCGAGAAACAAAGGATCATCATAATAATATTTCAGCATCTTCGTTTACCATTCATCACGCGCCTTCAAGTTCAATTTCAAATTCTGTTATCGTCAAGTTAGCCAAGGCGCTGAAAAAGGCAAAGACAGCTTTGGAATATCTCAAGGCAAATTATGATAATTTAGGTGAAGGAATAAGCGCAGGACTTCCAAGATTTCCTAATTATTGGGCCCGTGATACCGGATGGTCATTGAGAGGCTATTTATCCATGGGTCAATATGATTTTTCACGCCGTGTTATTGATAATTTTCTGAAACGCCAGGCAAAATATGCCCATAATGGCGCAGTAAGAGGTGAATTACCAATGGTCATCAGTGGGAGAACATTTCTCCATAACACTACATATGGTTCGGCGGACTCGACCTTTTTGTTTCCTTGGGCAATACGTGAATATGTTCATGGTACTGGTGATACACAATATCTCACAAAAAGATGGGCATCCGTAATTGATCTAATTAATTCCGGTTTCCTCAGGGATATTGACAATGATGGTTTTATCGAGCATGGCTTTTCTGGTACTGCAGAAAAACTGCCGATTCAAGATTCAACTTGGATGGATCATATAGACAGAAGAAAGAGCGCAAATGACGTACAAGCATTATTTTATGAAAGCTTACTAATTGGAAGCGAGTTAGCTACGATAGTTGACGATAAAGAGAACGGTAGACATTGGCTTTCATCTGCTCAAAAATTGAGGGAAAGGATTGATAGTGAATATTGGGAACCGAAGCTGGGATTTTATTATGATACTATTCGTAAGGATTTGACGAAAGATACTAGTATTCGTCCAAATTCACTGGTCCTATTGCTTACTGAAGTTGTAAAGGATCAACAGAAGGCCAAGTTAGTACTTGAAAGATTAGAAAAGGAGGACTTAACGACCCCATGGGGTATAAGATCATTGAGTAGTTTGGACTCCAAATATCATCCCTCACTTTATCATGATGGGGCCGTGTGGCCGCTAGTTACTGGTTGGGCCGCTATAAGCGAAATAAAAAATCAGAGAACTCAACAGGCACTCGATTATCTCTTAATAATGGCTGACCGTATTATTTCCGAAAATGGGATGTATGCAGAAACTTATCGTGGGGATAGACCTGAGCCCTTTAATTCATGTATTCTTCAAGCCTGGTCAGTGGGATTATACGTTTATGCGCTACGTGAATTAATGTTGGGTATTAAACCAAACATGATAAAAAATAATATCTGTCTGGAACCAAAATTGCCTGACTCTATAAGATCCGATCTTAACAATCTCAATTTTGATCATTTTATTAGTACAGATGAAGGACTCAGTAAAATTAGAATATCAGTTAGGCCTGATAGGGATAGGATTACCATAACGCCAGAACGAAATGACTTGAAATTGCCTGAATTCTCCAGTTCAACATATTCTATTGATATACATAGAAACAAGTAAGTATTGCCATTTTTCGAACTCGAAATATCAAATTATATCTTAAAATTAGACTAAGTGACTGATTGATGAGTAGTTTAGTTGATACATATAGACGAAGAAAAGATTTTTTCCACTATAAATGAAAAAAAACCCCGTTCCGTTGCGCTAGATGGTCCAGACGGACTCTTAAAGAAAATTCAAATCTGTGCACATAAATTGACAGAGAAATTCAGTATTCCAGTTTATGTTATAGGTGACACATCCTGGGGTTCATGCGATCTAAATATTCACGCAGCTGAAATTTTAGGCGTAGATATCTTGTTTAACATCGGGCACACTATTGCCATGGAAAAGTTTGGCGATAAAGTGATAATGGTCGATGCTTATGATGACATAGATTTTGTTCCAATTGCGAAAAAATCCGCAAGTGAACTCAAAGAAAGAAATTTCAGAAAAATCTCTCTTGTAACCAACAGTCAATATCTCCTTTCTGTTCAAAAAGTGAAGGAAATTTTCGAGTCTTTCGGATACGAAGTTGTTATCGGCAGAGGAAAGGGACACCTCAATGACGGGCAGGTTTTTGGATGTGAATTCTATCCTGCTTTCGACAGTAAGGATCAAATCGATGCATATTTTTTCTTGGGACAGAGCATGTTTCATTCTGCAAGTTTGGCAATTGTTACACAAAAGCCCACATTCATGCTAGATCCCTATTTCAATGAATATTCAGAAATCAATGACTTTGCACAAAAACTAGAAAAAAAAGCAATATTATCAGTGTATAAAGCTCAGGACGCCAAAACCATTGGAATCATTATCGGATTAAAGGAAGGTCAGTTCGCGAATATTAAAGCACTAGAACTGAAAAAGCTACTAGAAAAGGAAGGCAAGAAAGTACTGTTAATTGCTATGACCGAAATTACAGACGAGCGCTTATTGTCATTTCAAGACATTGATGCGTTTATTCAAGTGGCATGTCCCAGAATAGGAACAGATAATCATTTTCACAAACCGGTTTTGTCAGCGCCACAAGCTATCTCACTCATAAAGTTACTAAAAGGTGAACCTCTTGATGGATTCCTACAGATAAAACATTGGCTATAGCATTTAAAATATTATGCGGTAGTAGCCTACCGGTACCACTATAGATGTAAAGCCCAATCTCAAGCCCTGCAAGATCAATCACGTAGACGTGCTAGCATGGACACGCTGCCTTAGGATTGCACCCTCCCGGACCTCATCCATTTCGACAATTCACAATCAAGCACATGCCTTCGCATGTATTGTTGTTCATACCCATCCGACACGGCGTGGTATCATATCAGCAAAGCAAGCAGGAACTTCACATCTAAAGATTTACCCAGTAGTTACTGATCCTAGCATAAAGCCGATTTCCAGTTTGGGGTACGGCTAACACCCCGATCCTACCTACCACCGCGGAAATTATTACAGAATTTAGATATATTTGTGTATCCGGTTCATACAGTCCAAATATTCCGGAACGAAATGGTAGAAAATGTCCAATTCAGTAGTTGTTGGACATCATTTTACAAAGTACAAGGATATTGGTTGGTGCGTATCCGGTGAAGAAGGCACCAACCAATTGACTATCCCAACAATGAATTCAAGATAGACAAAACGATTAGCTACAAAATTTTATTTAAAATTTCTAATACAAATAACTAATTAAGTTTTGAAGTAACGTGAATTCAGAATCCTTGACACTTAATACCGTGTGGTCACAAAGCATATTTGGCAAGAAATTAGAATAATTCTCTCTAATTGCTTCTGTTAAATTGATTCCAATTTCATCCACTCGGAAGTGAGATTTTCAATGGATGTAGAAAATATACTACTGAACCAAAATCACCGTGACCCTTACATCTCTAATATAGGAGAGCTGTATCAATTTACACGAAAAGTAAAACCAACGGCAGTCCTTCAGGGCGCATGCAGAATTATTTGCATTACCAAAAAAAGTAAAGCTATACATTAATTTCCTTTAGTCAAAATGTTAAGAGTTCGGCACACAGAACATATTTTGTTAGAAGAGTCTCTATTACATAATTCGCATTTTCTATGTTCTTGACTGTTAACTTTGTCAGTAAAGTTAGGTGTTGTAGGTGTGGTATTTTCAGTATTTGCCGGAAATTCTTTTAGCCTCTTCGCAATTTTTAAGATTGAATTGTAAGCATTATATTTTATCCCTGGGTGGATTTTTTCGAGATTGTTCAAATGAGCTCTAAAAGCACTTCTTATACTTTCGTCTTTATACGGGCATTCTTCCGTTTGAAATGGAATGTTGGTATGAATGGCATACAACACTAATTCTTTTTCATATATTTCCATTAATGGTTTAATTTTTTTTAATCCACCCGTCCCATATTCGACTGGGGATGGATACGTCCAGCCTATTCTTTCCACATCCCCCGCAAATAGATTAATGAGAAAAGTCTGGACATAATCATCCAAGTTGTGTCCGGTAGCTATTACATTTGCTCCAGCGGATTCTGAGAAGAGATCAATGGCCCTCCTCCTCAGGGTACCACATATCGAACAAGATGAAATTTTCTCCGAAGGCCTTATTTCCATGGCCCTATCCATAGATAGGCCAAAAAGTTCACTGTAACTTACAACCCTGTTTTCAACACCAATCTTAGAGCAAAAATTCCTTACAATTTCTAGCGATTCATCCCTATAACCCTGAATTCCCTCATCTACTGTAATTGCTATTAATACAGGATCAATCCCTCGGAGTGTATTTTTAAGTATATTTAAAAGTGCAAGGCTATCCTTACCACCTGAAACTGCAACTGCCACTCTATCACTGTTTTTTATCATTGAAAATTTCGAAATTGTCCTCTTAACCTTATATTCGATTGATTTGACAAAGCATATTTTACATAAAAACTCGCCCGAGTACTGCCTCATGTAAATAGCGTCATTCTTACTGCACTTACTACACTGCTTAGACATTCGAATTAATATTGTCTTTAGACATTAATCATTAATACTTTTTACTATTTGAGGCTCGATCCACAAGATTGATTGATATGATTAAGTAGAATTTTTCTAAAAGCATTTATGTATATAATGATAAACTAATTTTTGATTTGACGGCAAGCCATGATGTTATTGATGACATTAATCTCAAAATCATTAATATCTTGAATAAAGACTCCTCGCTACCCTTTGTAGAAATAGCAAAACAAATCGGAATATCTGACGCTACTGTTCACATTAGGGTCAGACGGCTACTTTCTGCGGGTATAATCAAAAAATTTACTATATCTTTGGATAACAACAAGCTTGGTTATGATCACCTTGCGTTCATGGGAATAAATATTGAACCTGGAACTGCAGATGAAGTCACAAATAGTCTAACATCAATAGATGAGGTGCTTGAAATACATGAGATGCATGGACGATTTGACCTTCTTCTTAAAATCAGAGCAAAAAATTTGGAAGAAATGAGAGATATTGTTGTAAACAAGATAAGAAAACTTCCAAGGATTATAGAAACTGAGCTTATGACAGCACTACAGACTAGAAAGGAAGATCATATGGTACCAATGATGGATGCTCCCTCCTAACCAAAGCTGTTACGGCCTGTTTAGTCTATATTCTTTGCTTGTCTTTCTTTGAAGATGTCCACCAATCGAGATAGTCATCATGATATTTTTTTCTATCATTGCCTTCATCCCTAAAGGTTTTATCTCTAAGTTCCTCCATTTTTTCCCTTGAAGCAAAAAGACCGCAGCTTTTGCAAATGAAGTTTTTAGTAGCTGCATCCAACTTTAGTTCCCCACCACATTCAGGGCAAAAATTAGACAATCTATCTATTATTAGAAAGACCTTATAAAAAATGTTACGTGATTAACATATCGATTGCCTCCAGTTTCGTTTTCATTTAATCATATAATGAAATCTTACTCATATGACGAAATATAGTCCGCGAGCTCCTTTACCATAGACCCCATTCGATAAACTTGCGGCGCGAAATCCACTCTTATTCCAAATTTTTCAATCATAGTTGAAGTAGATGGACCAATTGACACAACAAGAACATTATGGTTCAACTTTTCTGTGAGTAAATCTATCATGTTGGTTCTTCTCGCGAATTGAAAGAACTCTTTGACTGCAGGCGGACTGGTGAAGGTGATTGTATCAATATTCCCTGCGACTATCTCATCAATTAGGCTTTTAATTTTCTCATTTGAAGGAGCCACATAATCATACCCCATTTCTTTTAATATCGCCGCATTTTTTTGTTCAAGATTTGTAGAGTAGGTGTATGATGAAAATTCAAATACTTTTGAACCTAGGGATTCGAGCCTTTCTTTGAATACATTGGCATAGTCTCCATGCCAAAGTATTCCAACATTCTTATCTTTAATATCTAATTTACTGATTAATTCGATAATTCCATTTATTGTATTCATTTTAGGAACAAATCTGGTTACAATTCCGAACTTTCTTAATTCCAAAGCAGGTTTGTCGCTTCGTGCAATAACAATCGTATCATTTAACTTTTTAATCACATTATCCAAATGATTAGATTTCACGACACATTGAAAAAGGTTGAAAACTCCAACTCCTGTCATAAAAACGAAAAAATGCATTTTTTCAGTTTCTACTGTTTCTATAAATTTGGTACACACTGAATTTAAAGCATTATTACTATTATTACTTCTAATTCCAATTGTTGGAGCAACATATGGAATACCTCCAAATTTTTGAACAAGGCTGGCAAGTTCAGAAGCTCTTCGGCTTGATGTGATGGCTACGGTTATACCATTCAGAGACATTGATGATTTATGATGTATTAGAATAATTAAAACTTGAGTCTGACCTGAATGGATAATATACAAGCATCTGTCCGGTTATTTTTGAATACTGTTAACTTTTCAATTTAATCAAAGACGTAGCGCGAGAACACAAAATTCAAGTTGGTGCATGGACTTTTCTCTTCATATCCGTTATCCGGATCTGTTCGCCCGTCAAATGCCATGCACCTTTTGAATAAAGTCAACTAAATTAAATTAAACCTTTTTGATTTCCAATGTTCCGGAACTTCCATCGATTGTTGCTTTGCTGTAGTTTTTTATTTTATCTATATCTTGATCTTTGGGAATCTCTAACAGTGGTATATTTGCTATTGCACATCCTGATGCGGTAGTAATATCAGTCTTAGAAGTGCAAATTATCCCAGATGGAGATACACCATTTGACTTTAGGGCAAAAATGGAATAAGCTCCTACGCTACTGCCGACTGCATACGGGAAGACAAGCAGGTTATTTTTGAGGCTTTTCCCGAATAATTCATGATTATTATCTGTAATCATCCCTGTCAAATGATCTACAGAAGACAAGAAGTTGATAGGTTGCTTGGTAATTAGTATTCTTCCACTTGCACTCCCACCAACGATTACTTTACACCTTAGAGAGAAGTTCAAACCATCTTCACTTTGCATATTCTTTTAAAATGGACTTGATACTGGATAAACAAACAGATACCTTATTGGATTTATTCAAATAATGGGCAGCCTTTATGCTATTTGTTATAACGCCATCGTATTCGTCTTTCGTTAAGAGAGGTGATAAACAAGTACAGGCATCGCAGATTATATTTGCGCCTGCACTTTCAAGTTTTTGGGCTATCCCTGATTTGCAAGCCTTCTCATAAATTGGTCTGGCGCAAAAGATCATACATTTCTTTGAAAATTTTTTGTCGCCAATCATATTTGAAATTAGTTCTAATTCATATGATCCTATCTGGGGACTTCCAAGTGCTATGACGTCTCCTGATTCATTGGAATGCAGTTCGTCCATAATTGACTTTGCTTCCTCCTTCCCAAATGATATTGCTTCTGCATCTATCTCCTTGTTAGAGAACATGCCACACGCCCCAGAAGTACCCAGTGCAGCAGCCATAGATTTAGTCTTGTACATATCTATGTTTCTAACATAGGGACCGAATGAAACACAGCTCTCGTTTACGGCCTTACCTGCAAAATATCCTAGTAAGCCGTAATCCAATTCCGATTCTAGATCTGTATCAATCTTTATTTTGATTTTCGGATCTCTAATATTTGAAATTCTCAGATCCGAGTACGGAGCTTTACCGGTTACGGCACTCGCCAATGCGCTTAGGGCGCTTTCTTTGTTAGTGTGTAAGTCAAACACTGAATTGGCCATTACTGCGGCGTTACTTTCTGAAAAACTAACATTGTGTCCTCTTTCTGGTAATTGAAATAATTCATAGGGAGTACATGAAAAAGAAGGAACAGATCCCATATTACCATAAGCTTTAATTATTTCACCCTGTTTTTTCTTAAATTTGCTTGAAAGATTATTTTTTTTATGTGAATCATAGCCCATGGGATTTATTGTAGTTTGAACCGAAAATCGTGCTTCTTCACTATATTTTGTGAGAAAATTGGCGCCTGCATCGCCTATTGTATTATAGTTTACTCCAGACAGATGAACCCAATCTACTGGAATTAACCTTTCTGCATCGGTTGCTTTGCCGATTGATAATAACAATTTGTATGCAATTGATATCGAATCACCAAACTTTCCATCAAGTCCCTCTTCTTCGGCTCGAGATAAATGCACACTCATTATGCATAGGCTGACATATAATAATCATGGCTACATTGAATTATGACGTTTTTCAGCTATTGAATAGAATAAATAGAGATTGATATCATCATACTGGCATGGAATGTGCAGTATATGATACATATGTAACAAAAAAAGATGGTAAAACTATGCACTTTGACGTTATAGTGGAATCTTCAACTCCACATGAAAAAGCAATAGAGTATGGAAAGGCGTATCTGAAGGATGCAGGTCAAGACGGACAAACAATGACCCAAGAAGAATGCCAATTTTGTCATGTTCAAGAAGCACCGAGAGTAGTTGAAGACAGCATACAACAAAGTGGATACTTTATACAAAAGATGGAAGGCTGTCCTTAATAATAAGAACAAGTTCCTTAGTTCATTATTTTTTCTTTTTTGCACTATTCGACCCAAATTTTTTTTGTGTAAGGTATCCTTTTAACAGTTTCAATGACAATAACTTAGGAATTACTTTAGTGCATTCACTTGATTTTCATTTTTCTCATATAGAAAACAAGACACTTTATGATTTTGTTCCTTTGTCTCTAGTATAGGCTCCTCTTTACAAATTTCCATGCTATACGGACACCTATTGAAAAATTTGCAGCCTATTTCTGCGGGAGGTGAATCAAAATTTTTGATTCTAATTATCTTTTGCTTGTCAATATTGTCAAATCTGGGTTCAGATATAGCATCCAATAATGCCTGGGTATACGGATGAAGAGGATTTGACAATACTTTGTCTATATGTCCACTTTCAACAATCTTGCCAGCGTACATGACAGAGATTTCATCTCCTATATATCGTGATGTTGCAAGATCATGTGTGATGTAGAATACAGTTATTTTTCGGTTGATACTTAGTTGCCTTATTATTTGTAGGATCTGTGCTCTTATTGAAACATCCAGCATAGAAACGGGTTCGTCTGCTATGATGAGTTTAGGTTCGATGACAAGAGATCTTGCAATAGCAACTCTCTGTCTCTCTCCACCAGATAACATATGTGGATATTTTTCAGCAAATTCTTCAGCAGGTTTAAGATTTACATCATTCAAAACAGTGAGAATTTTCTTAATTCGTTCCTCATTTGAGTAATCATTGTAGAAAATATCAATCGGTTCTTTTATGATGTCAAACACTTTCATAAGTGGGTTAAGCGAACTATATGGATCCTGGTGAATCATCTGAGCTTGTTTGCGAAAGCTCAGGAGCTCCTTTCCAGTTTTTCTTGTAATATTACTACCATTGAAGTTAATTGAACCTGAGTCTGGATCGATGGCACGTAGAATTATTCTAGCCAACGTAGTCTTACCAGATCCTGATTCACCAACTAAAACAGAAACTCGTCCCTCCGGAATGTGAAGGCTCACACCGTCCAGTGCCTTTTTGTAATTTCTTTTTCCAGGTCTAAATATAGAAGAGATTGATGATTTGACTGGAAAATATTTCCTTACATCATGAATTTCTAAAATATTATTCAAAAACTGTGAATATAGATAACAAAATGTAATTTAAACGATTTGTAAATTTAATGGACATGAGGTTATAACCAGTACATTTTTTAAATTTACTTAGTATTTGTTTCAATAAAGTTACCATGACCGATACATGATCGATCCACCTTTCCGTTTTCCATCACTATCATTCCCCTGACAATTGTAACAATCGGCCATCCCTTCAGCTTCCACCCATCGTAAATTGAATAATCCGAATGAGAATTTAGTGACTCTGGTGTAACGATTTGTTCTTTATTCATATCTACAATCGTCAAATCTGCGTCCGAACCCTCAGCAATAGTACCTTTTCTTGGGAATAATCTAAATATTCTTGATGCGTTCGCGCTACATATTTCCGAAACTCTAACGAGATCTATTCTCTTTTTGTTAACTCCTTCACTTAGCAATACTGGAAGCATTGTTGCAAGACCTGGAAATCCTGACAACGCATTCCAAAAATTCCCATTGGCTGTTTTTGTTTTAAAGTCATTTGCAACATGATCTGTTCCTATGGTATCAATAATGCCAGAATTTATAGCATCCCATAGTTTCGCTTGATTTTCTTTTGGTCTTAATGGAGGAACTACTTTGCCCTTGATATTATCATAATCAGTACCGTGCGTTAAGTAATGAGGACATGTTTCAGCCCATATATTTGATTTCGGATGTAATCTTCTGTATTTGTCTATTTCATTCAAGGCTTTCGATGAGCCTATGTGTACAAAATACAAATTTGGATTATTATGATTTAATGCAATCTTCATTATTTTTCTAATTGCAAGGACTTCTGATGATTCTGGTCTTAGTGATGACCACAACTTGAGGACATTCGAACTAACATGCTCATTTAATTTGCGCATTTTTTGAATATTCTTTGAACAGATTGAATGATCTTCTGCGTGTACCAATAATATCGAGTTCAATTTTGACGCATTCTTAATAATCTCACTCAGTAATTTACCGGTCATATTTACCTCCATCTCTTTTATGGAAGTAGAACCAGGCTCTTGTTCTGCTAGGATTTTGTTAAGGCAGGATCCTAAATTCATATATATTTTAAATGAATTGATTCCTAATCCATTAAGGTATTTCATGTCTTTGACTTGGTCAAGTTTCAGGATAGAAGCATGTACAGCATAATCAGTAATGTGACTTTTCGCGCTAACTTCGAGTTGCTTGGTAATTTTCCTATATGAACCATCTAGCCTCATCATGCGCATTATAGTCGTTACTCCCCCTGTGACTGCGGAGGCCGATTCGGTCGACGCCGCTTCGCCTATTGGAGTATATACTCCATAATGCACATGAGGATCGATTACTCCAGGTAGGATATACTTACCTTTTGCATCTATTATTCTGTCTGCATTGATTTTTCCTATCGCCTTTTTTAACGATTTTATCTTTCCATTTTCGATAAGGATATTGGTTTTGACTATACCATTAAAGGGAATAACTGCATTTGCATTTTTAATAACAACATCACAAGTATTATCCAAAGTATTATCACTATTTCAATTAATATTAATTTATTTCTTTATAAATAATAGACGTGATCTTGATCAATTAAGTTTTCATGATAAACAAATCAAATGTTTATGTATGAAATTATCAGATGAAACAGCAGCTATTTTTAATTTCATACATACTCTGCATTCTGAGAATACAAAAAAATCATATATTCTATTTAGAAAAATTTAGAGCATTAGAAAATCGAGATACAGTAGTTCTCAAGACTACTGCATCAACTATTGTTGTTATTAATTACCTGATTAATAAGAAAGTTTCAAGACAATACGAAAATCTTGTGACAGCCGCATTAAAATGTATTTATGAAATTAATGAAGCTATTCTAAACTGGAAAAAGACTAAATAATTTAACTCATGTTTTTCGATTTTATATTTCTCTCTTCATTCATAGTTTTTTGTGTTGTCATATTGATTCTATTGCCAGTGCCATTTACAAAGACGAATTATTGTTTTAGCCGTTACCTTTTATGTTACCAATAATGATTTGGTTCTTTGAGCCAGTATGAACTTAAAGTTCATCCAATATAGTCCAATCCTTAAAGTGATTACGAATAGGTTCTATTATTTTATTCATATAGATTGAAACCGAGTCTTTCAAGTCCTTGGGATGAATCTTATTCTGATTATAATCAGACTCTAGTTTTGCAAAATCATCATATGCAATATTTCCACCATACTTGCTTTCTCTTTCAATCTGAAACTGAGGAAATTTGTGTAAGATAACATACTTTATGATCTCTAATATGGGATTATTTTCTGAGATTCCAATAGGGCAGTAAGCTCTTGCTATCTTGTTTTTAATTGTATTTTCGTCATCATGTATCACTATGCCACTTAATGGAGTTGTTTTACTCATCTTACTGGAAATTCGATAATCATCTTCATTACCTACATTTGATATAAGCTTGGTTGGTTCAGTGAGACCAGGAAGTAAATGATGATGGACTGAAACTGGTACTTTCCAGCCTAATTTAGGGAAAATTTCTCGTACCAGCATATGGATTTTTCGTTGATCCATTCCTGCATGAACGATGTCTAAATCTAGTGCCTTAATATCTGCAGACTGCATTGATGGATACATTAGTTGGGAAAAATCGAGTTTTTCCTTTTCCGATCTGCCCATTATTGTTAATGCTCTTAGAGTTCTTGATAATGTCATATGTTTACTGAATATCATAAAATTTTTCCAATAGTCGTCATAAGTATCATAAAGCGATGATCCTAGAATGATATTTACTCCCGGACAAAAAAATTTAAAAGCTTCTTCATAATATTTCGAGACTTCAATTATTTTTTGCCAATCATTATCCAATTTGTTATTTATGTACGTGTGCCAGTCTGCAAGAAATACATTAGAATTAACACCAGCGTTTATGAAATCATTTATTTTGTAGCCAGTCAAGATTAGACTACCAAGGTGAAGTTTTCCCGAAATTTCTAATCCAATATAATGACGGGGTTTTGAATTAGTCTCGAAAAGTTGCCTCAATTGCTCCACTTCTACAACCTCTTCGGTAGGCTCCCTTAAAACAAGTCCAATCCTGCTTTCGACATCCATAAACTAAGTAAAAGTGTAGATGGCAATTATTATTTTTACCTCATCACCCGAGGATTCAAACAAATATGATACTAAATTATCTCAAAATTAATATGTCTTACAGATGAAACAAGTTACATGAACATTAAGGATCTTTTTGGCGGTGAAATAGTGGGTACCGGGTCAGATTTTATAGTAGTTCTCAAAGGCAAAAATAGGCTACTGGTGCAATTTAGCTCCCATAAAATCATCAAACTCAAAAATGAGGCGACTCCATATGGATCATCGGTATAAGAATGCTTGCTGATTTTCGCACAACATTCAGACTAATCTTGATAAAAAGTTAAATTTAGTAACGTACAAACTTGCTCAGTTGACAGCAAAAGTTACAACAGAAGTCTTAGAGAAGGGAACAAAGTCATTAAAGACTATTGTGCAAATTAATCAAAAGCAAAAATCAAAAATCCATTATGACAAAAAAGCAGAGTCAGAATTTTTTGTCGACAATTCAGCTCTAGCCGGCTTTACTGGTGAACGTATCCTCTACATGTCGGTGAGGGAATTGATAGAAAACTCACTTGATTCATGTGAAGTAAATCACATTTTGCCAGTTATTCATTTGAGACTAAAGATTCTTGATTCTCTTAATGATCTCTGGACTATATCGTGCAAGGATAATGGAGTTGGAATCCCTTCAGAAAAAGTACCTGTTGCGGTCTGCTCGTTCTTAACTTCTGGAAAATATGTCGAAAAACAACAACGAGGTCTCTTTGGTGTCGGTTTGAAAATGATTGCAGCTTTTTCAACCAAAGATACAGATCATCCATTGCGGGTATGGTCCAAATCAGAAGATGAATCAGAATGCTATTTCGACCTCAGAACTGATATTGGGACAAATAAACCAATTACACTTTTAAAAAAAAATGTCAAAAATGATGAATCACAGATTGAAAGTGAATCTGGTTTTAAAGTTGAAGCCATACTACGTGCTAAATTATCTCCCGTGACAAAAAATAAAATCTATGATTACATTAGTCAAACAAGCATTGTCAATCCATATGCGATTATAATATTTGAAACGGATGAGGGAAAGGTAACGTTCAAGAAGCGGACAGAAATTATGCCCACTCCATCCAGGGAAGTATTACCTCACCCCTCAGATATGGATCTTAAAACTTTAAAGAAGGCTATTTTGAATTTCATGAATCAAAAGACCACACTGCAAGGTATACTTGCCAGCTCATTTCAAAAAATGTCAACCGATAGGGCTAAAGATATTATTAGTAGAGCAGGACTATCAGTTAAACCAGCAGACAAATATGATGAACATGAGCTGATAAAGGTTGTAAATATATGTAAACATACAAAATTTCAGTCTCCTAATACAGACCACTTAAGTCCCATAGGGGAGAAAATACTAACTGTTGGAATGACTTCAGAATACTCAATTATTCAAAATAAGGAAGCGACAAATTCTGGAAGTCAAACTCATTTAACTACCCGGATACTAAAACCATCTCTCACCGCCTATTCTTCAAGAATATGTGTTGTGAACAATCGACCTACTATTGTAGAATGCGGAATTGCGTACGGAGGTGACATTCCATCATTCAAATTGTACCGATTTGCTAATAAAATCCCACTACTTTATGATGAAGGATCTGATGTGGCACGAGAAGTTATTTCCGAAGTTGGAATAAATAAAATGGGAATTTCAAAAAAGGAAGTAAAGGAACAATTTTCAAATGTGGAAACAAAATCAGACAGGACTGTAGAATATTTGCCAATCCATATTTTCTTCCATATATGTTCTACAAAAATACCTTACAAAACTGCTGGAAAAGAGAGTATAGCTTCAGAGGGAGATTTGAAAAAATACATGAAATCTTGTCTGTCGGATCTTTATAGAAAAGTAAGCGCTCAAATTAGAAGAGAATTAAAAATAAAGGAGGATGAGAATAAATTAAGACTATACAAACATTATATTCCCTTCATTGTAGACGCTATATCCGACTCGATAAAAATTGATTCGAAAAAATTATCAAAGGCTTTTCAAGACTTGGCAGAAAAATACGTAAGTGGAGAGTTGACAAACATTACTAAACAAATTCTTCACGCATCAAAGGATAAAGGAAAAATATCGGATGTTGACAGTAAAAAGAATATTCCTAATGGCAGTAAAGGAAATGAAATTATACTTAGCAAATTTGATACTCGAATTAATGTTTCAAAACGAGGAAACAACGTAAAGCAGGATAAAATTAACGTATCCCGTAAATCACAAAAAAAAGGTTAATACAAAATGGCTCCAAAAGATAAAAGACATCAAGAAATAACCAATAAAATCAGGAAAATAATGAAAAATGTAGGAGATGAGGTACTTGTCGAAGGTGTAATGCCAAGTCTTGAAATTCCAAAGGTTGGATATGATAACACTGTCTGGTCAGATGAAAAAAGGATGCTTACTATTGGTGAGAAGACTGTTCAAATTGGTCCAAACAGCTCAAAGAAGATACCAACCTTTGCTCAATATCTAGTCATGGCAAATGCTATAAGACGGCTATTGGATGAGGAGATGGAAAGTACTATTAGGGGAATGTATTATGCCACCCTGAGTACTGTTGGTGATGAAAAAAATCAGCAAAAGTTCTGGAGTGGCCAGGATGATTCTGATGATGCAATTAAGGCCATCGAGCTTTTGACAAATGTCCCACGAGAAGAATTTTCAGTTACCTCTAAACCTAAAGGAATGATTTCAGGACCAATCACTCTTAGCGTCGGTGGAGACTTAATTGACTGCAATCTTGGGAGCAAGGCAACTTCTCAGTTAATTCCTACCAATATTCGAGATCTTGAAATTGTGAAAGTAAAAGGTGATTTTGTCATGGTAGTCGAGAAGGACACGGTGCTCAATAATATCAGAAAATCTGGTTTTATTCAAAAATATAATGCGATACTACTGACAGGATCAGGAGAGCCAGATCGCGCAACTAGGATGATGGTTAAAATGCTGAACGAAAAATGGAAGAAACCAGTTGTTATTTTTGCTGACGCCGATCCATGGGGATTAGGAATCGCTTTGCGTTATAAAATCGGAAGTGAATCATTGAGTTATGACAGTGACAGATTGGTAACACCAAACTCAAAGGTGCTAGGAATGATGTTTTCAGATATTTATGAATATAATATACCAAAGGTAGCCAGGCTCGCCGCCACTCCAGAGGATTTAAACAGGGCAAATGATATGAAGAAAAAACCATGGCTTCAGGACAAGCGATGGAAGAAAGAATTAAATCTATTTCTTGAACATAAAGAAAAGTGTGAATTAGACGCATTTTTCAAATATGGATTCAAGTATTTGGCTGACACTTATTTACCAAATAAATTAAGAGAGGCAGGAGTCATCTAACTTGAAGTGTCATCTGTTATATGAGATCTTTAATTGGCAAAAAAAATATCAAGCTAGCGTATCATTGGGTCTTGCACCCTCTAAACTGAATTCTGTTGTACTTAAATAAAGACCAGTTTGATTCTTATTATTTTTGGATTGGATTATACTAAGATATGCTACATAAATAAAACCAATTGTTTGCAATGCTATAAGAGGAACTAATATCGGGTTCCCAGTCAGTAGTGATATGGCTATTGTAACACACCCGTACATACTAAAGAAGATCTCTAATATCGTTGTTTTCGTAAATGGAAGAACGTATTTGTTATTACGCCACTCTTGATTTTTTTCCATTATTCCAAATTTTGGAGTTCTCAAGAATTCATTTCTCTTTCCTAACAAGGCGTCGAATATGGCTACAGAATTGTTAATAGAGATTCCACTTGCATAAAAGATCATAAATAAATACTGAATAGCTTTTGTCCTCCAGTTCTCACGCCAGATTTTTCGAATCATTACTAAGTATGTGATAGGTCCCAATAAGAGATACGCAACGATGCCAAGAGCAGGAGCCCAGGCTGTGTCATATATCTTATAATTCATAAGTAGCAAAATAGGAAATATGAGGAATTGTATTAGAAACAATGGGTTAATAATATGCTTAGTGAGTTGAATGAAAATCTGTATCTTAGTATCGATCGGCAATTTTCTATGTGATAATAGTATTATCAAGAGTTTCTTTGCTACCTGAATTGAACCTTTGGCCCATCTAAATTGTTGACGTTTTGCTGCGTTCATTTGAACTGGCAATTCCGCATTTACAACCAAGTCCTCGTCGAAGATACACTTCCAACCTTTCATTTGTGCCCGGAAACTCAAATCTAAATCCTCAACTAAGGTACCAGTATGCCAACCGCCTGCATCATTTATGCATGATGTTCTCCATATTCCAGCTGTTCCATTGAAATTCATAAAGAGGTGTGTAAGGCTCTTTGCTTTTTGCTCAATGAAAAAGTGAAAATCCAGTGACACAGCCTGAGCTTTTGTCAATGCTGAATATTTTTCATTAATATGACCCCATCTTCCCTGAACGAGACCAATCTTGGAATCATCAAAATAACTAAGTGCTTTTCTCAAAAAATCATTAGGTGGAATAAAGTCAGCATCAAATATTGCAATGAATTCGCCCTTGGCAAATTTCAATCCCTCTTTTAGGGCCCCAGCTTTGTATCCGGATCTGTCGGTCCTGTGAAAAACTGCAATATTGGTTCCTAGTTTCTTATGTTTTTCAACCAACGTTTCAATTATAGATGTCGTTTCGTCGTCTGAATCATCAAGAACTTGAATTTCCATTCGTCCCTTTGGAAAGTCCATATTACATATTGCGTTGATAAGGCGTGCGGCAACGTACTTTTCATTATATATTGGTAGCTGGATAGTTACCAGAGGACAAGTTTCAGCACTATAGTCCATTTTCTTTCTCATTTTGTGATTTACTGAGTTCCTCGTAGACATGTAACTCAAATAATTAAAATTCAAAGTGTATAATGTCATTATCCAGGCGATCCCCATCAAGACATAATATAAAATTCCGCTAAACTCCCCGCTAATTTCAGCTATTATCTTCTATCACTACCTATTTTAAAAATGTACGAGTAAATATTTATAGGTTCACTGAAATTTCAGTGCCATTATCAGCTTTTTTGGAATATTTTTACGCATAGAGGAGGACATACATTTTCACAGGCCATGCAAAAAATGCAATCTTTTTCTCTTATCATAAAGGGTTTCTTCTCTGAGGAGGGATGACCCGGGGTATCAAGCCATTCATATACATTTACTGGACATGCCTCTATGCAGGCTCCATCTGCAACACAAATATCAAAGTCTACGGTAACCTCTGTTCCCCAAATTCCAAGTTGACCAGGAGGATCAATCGGGCCCCAAACCTTGATACCTTGAAAGGCTCCAGTTACCTGGCGTTTTGACTTAAAATCAGGGTCAATTGGACCTTCAATCTTTGAATATGAATTTCCAGTACCTGAAAGTGATATTGTCGTATTACCACCTGCCATAGCAGGGGGAGTTTGAGTTGGGGCTGTTACAGAAGGAGAGCTGCTCTGAATCTGAGGTTGAGGAGAACTCTTCTCTGGGGCCATAGCTTGTTGAGGGGCCGAAGCATCCCGCGATATTGGCTTCTTTTTGAGTGGTGTCATTTCGTCCAATTTTATTATTGCATCTTCTGAGGATAATTTTTGTGACTTCTTGTAATGTTCTATTAGTTTATCGCCAATTTTCGAGTTCCAAATAATGGTGTCGATAATAATTTTTGCTTTGGTGTCTGTATCCTGTCTGTAATTCTTTATCCAATAATGATCACCAAAGTGTTCCAATGGCTTTATCTGGTAAATAACATCTACCACATCTCCTGTGACAATCTCCACAGTAATATCCAAATTTGCTTCAACATCTTTTTGGGTCATTACATCCTTTCCATTTTCCGTCCATCTATCCGTAACGTAGATTCTATCGGCGTAAGTATCAACCTTAAAACCTGAATTTTTTAAACTACTGATTATGGCGTTAATATCGGCATGCTCTGTAATCTCCACCGGTATTCTGAAAATTCCAAGCCTCGATCCATGTAGGGGATAAACTCCTCTTTTGGCTACCTCGGATAGCATTACCCACACTCGATCTTTCAAAAGAGCGGACATACCTCAGCTTATTTAGACATGTGCTAAAAGTATTTCGATCATTATACTACTGACATCGATATGGTCAAATTGCTGGTTAAGTTAATAAGCTATAATCTCTCATTAGTGTTAACATCTCCCTAAACTTTGGAGAATTCTAAAAGTGAATTACTATCCTATCTTGTTGATAGTTATGCTTGTCCGGATTACATTGTTAGGTTATTACTTTTGTACTGTGATAATCCGGATGCGGCTATCTCTTAAGATTGGATATATGACTATCTCTTAAAATTACATGAATTATGTTAAATTAAGTGGATCAAATTTTTCATAATTGAATATTAATTCTTTGAAGATATATTATCCAAAATGTGACATGGTGGTACGGATTTTAAGTATCAATAGCAATATACATTTGTCTACAATTTAATAACTTGGAATTGAAATGATTTCTACGTTCTTATTTATAGAAACGTAACGTAATTTATTTCCTGGCAAAATCTTGTTTATCGGTCGAATGATATGGCTGGACTATTATGTATATCGAATTAGAAATATGACAATTAAGTTTTATTAAAATTTAATTAAAAGCACTTAAATTATCAAGTAAGAAAAACAATCTGTCAAAGGGCCGATAGTTTAGCCTGGTAGAATACCTGCCTTGCATGTAAATGATTACCCATTTACAGAGGAAACGTAGGTGGTCGTGGGTTCAAATCCCACTCGGTCCATCTTTATTTGGATGTTCTTTTGCTGATTTTTTAAGCAAAATAATGATTTTTTGAATTTTTGTTATAGAAAAAATTCACACATACAAATTTAGCAACAAGATCCTCATCCTTTTTTACTAGTTGTTGTAACGCACTTCTAATATAGTATAAATAAAAAATCAGAGTAATGAAACAAGTTAGTATGGCTGTCATTTTGATATCCGCACTTACGCTAACATTGGTATCAACTGCAATCTTCAGTGGGATTCAACAAGTTAGAGCAGACGGTGACAAAGAAGATGATAACAAACAAGTTAATACGGAAAAGAAGCAAATTAACAATTGTGAAAATAATTCACAAAATCAAGCAAGTACAGTAGAATGTAATAATGTCATCGTCTATGGTGTCGTGTGTATGCCAGGAGCAGTATGCAGCGTAGAGAATTCCGAGATTCCCTTTGAATTAGTGACCCCATTCTAAAGTGTGAAAATCCATCTTAAAAAGGGGAGCACAACTTTATTTTTACTACCATTCAGTCTCTTTAAATAGACACCCAGATTTCGGATAGCAAAAGTTATTTTTACCCTTCTTGTATTGATTTCTTAGAAAAAATATTGTCTTTTTTTGGTGGCGGAGGTACTGAAACGTTTGACAGGAAGAAATACGAGAACCTCACTCTCAGTTTACGACAAACGGTACTTGAACGGTCACATCATAGATGTCAAAAATGCTCAGTGAAGCTTAAAGGTAGTAATGGTCCCTTTTTTGAACACATAAATGGTTCATTGAAAGATAATAGACCTTCGAACTTGAGGTCCCTCTGTGATAAGTGCTTTGAACATGTTAAAAAGAAAGAAAGTCGCAAGGGCCGATTGGGCAGCATGCGCAACAATCTTGGCCAAGTATTTGGAAAGTAAATGCTTAACTGGATTCCAAAAACAAATTTCTATGTTCTTCGCAACAAAAGTTTTCTATCTTCATAACACCCAGGTTTGAATTCCCCTCTACATGGGGCCAACTCTCTCCACTAAAAGATATTCCACAATATGCACAAGTCTTTTCCAATTATGAGTTATTGCATCTCGGTTCATATAAACTTCCTAATTTTAAAAAGGTCGACATTTTTAACGACGCAATCTACAGAAATACAGTCGTTTGATAATTAGCAAAGATATATTTGAAAGCAAGGACATTATTTGACCTACTGAAAAATCATGAACACTAAGGACAAGGAAATTGTACCTGTGATTAATGAAGAAAATGTTGTTCCTTATGAAAAATGGATAGTTTCTTTTACTAATTCCAGAAAAGGGTTTGTAGGAACATCTTTTCGAGAATTTTTCGCACAGGGTTTCTATGAGGCTTATGATATAGCTATGAGTTATGCTGAAAAACAAAATGTGGAAATAAGATGGTTTAAAGAAAAGAGAAATTGCGGTCCCAGTTTTTCCAATCAAGTATTTATAAAATTAGAATCATTCTGCACTTATTGCAATAAGCGCTATAACCACCATGAACCCATCCCATGCAATTATGACAAATGTCAATCCACATTCTGTTCGCGAGATTGTTGCAACGATCACATATTCCTGCTTCATAACAGTAAGTAAATCCTGACACTTCAACCTAAATAGACTTGTGGTTGGGCTTTTCCAAAATTAGAGTAATAATCTTTATTCTTAGTTGGTCTGCCTTAAACTGTTCTAAAAAGCGGGATCTATAGTGAAGTGGACATTCATTAAATACCTCTACTAGTGTGAAACCCAATGTTACGAATACGGAAGTGAGCCAAGTTTTCCAAGACATAAATTCATAATTGGAAACAGGCTCGAGCAAATCATTAGTTACTTCAGTTACAAGATTAAGATTCCCTTTTTCTTTTAATTTTTTGTAGATTTTTTGATACAACAAAGTCCATTGAGACTCCAATTCCCTGTCAATGTATATGGGTGGAGGCAAAACAAAAATAAACTGATCTACACTATTGTCTGGTAACGACGGAATAACTTTTTCAATAGATTCGTTAATTAAGTAAATATTTCTACCTGCTATTCTATCACGGGCCTTACAAATCTGAGATGATTCAATCTCAACTCCTATGTAACATGTATTTGGACTATTTTCATAATCAATTACGCCTTCTAACAATTGACCATCACCAATTCCTATCTCTATTACCACTTTATCAAATTCGGATAAAGAAATTGTCGAAACGATATTATTTGGAGAACACAAAATTCGTTTCGTAGTTATTGCGGTCTTAATAATTCTGATTCAAGGAGCTGCTGGACTAGTTGAACTACTTCTTGTTCTACTTGTTGTCTTGGTAATCCAAGTTTTGCTGAAAAATGGTCCGCTAGCTGAGTTATTGTCTTTGTACCATCACAACTTTTCCAAAAATCTACTATTGCCTGATTCACCATGAATTTATGTTCTTTTTCATTTTCCAGAATTAACGAGCCGTCTTCCTGAGTAATCAACCTGCCCTTCACCAAGGGTTGATATTTTTCATAATCAACTTGAAATCTTAACTTTGGTTTTCCGAATCCTAGTTTTTCTCTTACAGATGGTTCCATTCTTTCAATATTCCACGGGGGATCCCAGACTATAGAGACATTAATGTTTCCTACACCATCAATTTTACCTATATATCGCTTGACATCGCTAACTAGAGTGTCATGAAGCGGGCAACCTCTTGTTGTCATTGTCATTTCTACATCAACATCATTTGAGTCATTGATGTTCACACCATAGATAAGCCCCAAGTCCACAATGTTGACTGGAATCTCTGGATCCATACATTTCCTTAGTACAGAATACACCTGCTCCTGGCTAATAGTCTTCGACATCCAACATTAAAAATATCTTAACGGATTAAATACTTTATCTATAACTTAGATAGCTTTGCCTATGCTTTCTTTAAATGGAGGTTTCAGAATGCCCTTTTCAGTAATGATTCCAGTTATCAATTCCGGAGGCGTTACATCAAACGCAGGGTTAAAAATCTTAATGCCCTTTGGTGCCAGCAGCTTGTTACCCATTTTCATCAATTCATTCTTATTTCTTTCTTCAATCACTACATCGCCCACCTTACTCCTCAAATCAAAGGTAGAACTTGGTGCGGCAACGTAAAATGGAATATTATGCCTCTTTGCAAGGGCAGCTACCTGATAGGTCCCAATCTTATTGTATACATGACCACTTTTCAATATTCTATCCGCTCCAACAATTACGCGATTAATTAGGCCACTAGACATAAGATGACCTACCGCAGTATCAGGAATTAAACTAAAATCTATACCATAATGATCTAGCTCAAAGGCAGTTAATCGGGAACCTTGCATTACAGGCCTTGTTTCAGTTGCAATAACACGTATCTTCTTGCCCATGTCGTATGCGGCTCTAAGGACCCCCAAAGCAGTGCCGTAAGAGACTGTTGCAAGAGAACCTGCATTACAATGTGTAAGTATAACTTCGTCCTTACGTATCATTCCAGCCCCATTCTTTCCTAATTTTTTGTTTGTAGTAACATCGTCTGTAGCCATATTTTGGGAAGTTAGAATTATAGAATTTTTTATATCATTCACTTCATTCTTTGAGGACGCCTCCTTCATCACTTGATCAAGAGCCCAAACCAAGTTTACCGCAGTAGGTCTTGTTGATCTTAACCTTTGATAGGCGATTTTAAGGTCCTTGAAAAGAGCCTTCGAAGTTTTTGCGTTGCTTGAAATTGCTGCTAGAGCCATCCCAAACGCTGCTGCAACACCAATTGCCGGCGCTCCTCTAACAACTAATCGTTCTATAGCTTTAGCAACGTCTTCGTATTTCTTGTATTTCACAAATACCAATCTACCCGGCAATTTAGTTTGATCAATCATTATAACTTGATTATTTTCCCATTTGACCGTCAAAAGATCCTTGGTTCCAACAACTGATTTTCCATTATTTTTCAGTTTTTTGCTGTGGCGCATTATTGACTTGATGGTAACTGGAGTCTATAATAATTTACCTTGTTGAATTCATAATCTGTAGAACAACTCGTATGGTCTAATTTCTTATCGACTTAATGTGGATAGTTCTTTTCTCTTATGATGATAAGGCTATCAACACTACCCATTACAATTTCCCATTTTTTGGACACATAATAGCGAACCATAAATAATAGGTACTGATAGTTAGCAGATATGTCGTTTATCAGATATCGTATGATGAGATTAAGAAGATTTACAAGAAATAAATTCTATGTACTCGTCAAATATCTGCTGTTTGTCTATATAAGTTTCAAGATGAAGATTGGCTGGTACTAATTAGCAAGAATGAAGGTATAATATCAATGCTCATTTGAAATTTAATTCTAACAGACTTTACATTTCGTCTACTAAATTAAAGTAATTAGACATAATGATTTTGCAGGAAACTCTATAATCGGTCAAATCAATTGATTAATGCAGAAATGTCTGTTGAAAAAGAAATTACTGCCGGCAGAAATGACACTGACAATTATTCAATTAAAGGCAATCCTCTTCATAATGACATTTTTGATAACATTATTGGTTATGAAGATATAAAAAAACTATTCTTCTTGTCTTTGGAGTCACATAAGCCCATACATATTCTTCTTGTTGGCCCGCCAGCATCAGCAAAAACGTTATTCATGCTGGGCTGCATGAAACTCGAACGTTCTTATTTTACGTTAGGTACCCACAGCACAAGATCGGGTATGGTAGACTACCTGTTTGAAAAGCGACCAAGGTTCTTGATTGTTGATGAAATAGAACACATGTCAATTAGAGATCAGACTGTTCTACTCAGTCTTATGGAAACTGGAATCATAGCAGAAACAAAATTTATGAAAACTAGGAATACTCAATTGAAGACTTGGGTTTTTGCCACCGCAAATGGGACCAATCACATGCTTACTCCATTATTATCTAGATTCATGGTACTGCACTTTAAACAATACAAGTTTGAGAATTTTTTGGATGTTTCGATTCACATGCTCGGGAGAGATGGTGTCGCAAAGGACATTGCAAATCAAATAGCAGACCAAGTTTGGCATAAGATGAAATCAAAGGATATAAGGGATTGTATAAAAATTGGGCATCTCGCAAAAACAAAGAAGGATGTAAATTTCATTGTAGAGACTCTTCTGAAATACGGTAAGACATACAATAGTACTAACGAGAAGAAACAATGATAATGCTTGAATTTTGATTTCTATTACATACTAGCCTGCATACCTTTCATTTCTATGTAATTACTAGTTTTAGAATAATTAAACTCACTTGATTGAGAGGCCTACATACTTTAATGGATTGAATAGATAACTAAAAATCAAAGCCTCCACCATCAAAGCCTCCACCATCAAAGCCTCCACCATCAAAGCCTCCACCATCACTTCCTACATCTTGAGAATCTGCACCTGAACTATCCGAATTATCGCTCGCACCAGATGTGTCATCTGCGTTTCCACTATTGTCTGCACTTGCGGCGTCTTGAGCTAAAGTACTTTCCATTGGATTTAACCCCAATCCTAATAAAGACATCATGGAAGTGAAGAAAAGAATATCCATTATGCCCGAAAACAACATCATAGGTACCCATGACCTATTAGAAACCATAAACGAGTCGAGCTGCGATTTGTCTCCATTATTGTAATACTGTTGCATCTCTTGAACCTTCTCCTGTAATTCCTTTTTCTTATTGCCCAGAAGACTCATGCCGGTTTCTGTTATTTGCAATTCATTTTTCTTCCTACCAAAGAAACCTCTCTTTTCATTCATAATTACTAATCTTTGAAAAACGAGATCATTCACTATTACTTCAACTTCAGATTTATTTAACTTGGAAACGCGAGAAATCTTGTCGACATTGTTCTTTCCTCTTGCTATCACATCTAGAACTATAAAATGATTAGGACTTTCTCGAATATTTACTTCGCTTGACACATCGAATTTATTCACCTGAGTTTACTTAAATGATTCGTTTTTCATAAAATGTTGGCAGAAACTAAAATGCGTACCGAGACATTGAACTGCAGATTCTCGGACTCTGAATTGAGCTTTTGTACCATATACTAAAAAGTTTAAAATTATAAATCATAAGAAATTACACAATTGGCTGGAGCTGACAATTTCGGGGTTGAAAATGGGATGGGTGTTAAAGCAGTAGACTGGATGAATTCATATTCAATTGAGAAAAAAAAGGAATTCAAAGCAAAACTAGAAGGTTACAGAATTTCATCTAAAAACTTTGGCGATTTTGAAATAATCTCATGGAGCGGTGATTGGTCTGATGCTCGTAAAATAATTGTTAAAGCAAGCACCAAATTAAGTATGAAGGTATTAGAATCGGGTTACCACCAAAAAGATACTCTTCTATTTTCTCTTTTTGGATTAGGGAAGGAATTTGCTAAGGTATACAAAAAAGGTAACTATGTTGGAACAATTGTGTTGGGTATGCGTTCAGGAAAATGGTATGTAAAATCAGAAAAACTTGGATAACATCATTTTAACTGACTTTTGGAAAATCAAGGGGAATGTCGAGAAAGCATCTGACTTTTGTTTATATTTGTCAGTAACGTCATTTCCTGAATAGAAAATCGCAAAAACTTTTTCCAGCAACTCTCACACATTCATCATAAAGTTCTTCCGGGGAATTACCATTTCCATTTTGCGGAGGCAGTTTATTCGGTAAATCCTCAATTGATGAATCAATTTTGTCAGGACTAGGTCTTTCTCCCAACACCAGATCCAATTCAGTGATGGCATTATCTCTGAGAATTGTTAGATGAATCTTGTCTCCCACCTGTTTTTGACTTTCAAGATATGCCAAAATATCATCAATCTTGGTTACGTCTCTATTATCGATTTTTAAGATAATGTCTCCCCCTAAGTCAAAATCTCTTCCGTTAACCTTCTTTGTAGTCGTCCCTGCGCGTAAATCTGCTTTCTCGGCCGGACTGTCTTTTGTGATACTTGTTATAAGAAAACCTTTTGTCTGAGTCAATCCGATTTGCTTGGCCAAATCAGGAGTAAGGCCAAGACCAACAATTCCAATATATGGATGACGATATGACCCAGTCTGAATAAGTGATTGTACAACTTTACTTATTGTATTAGATGGAATTGCAAATCCAACTCCAGAATAGACACCAGTATTCGAAAATATAGCTGTGTTAATTCCTATCACTCTACCTTGAGTGTCAATGAGTGGACCACCGGAATTTCCAGGATTGATTGCTGCATCCGTTTGTATGATGTTTGGAATAGAGAACGATGTAGTTGTTCCTAAATTCTCATCATTCTCATTTGATGGTAATAGTCTTCCCAAACCACTCACTATTCCTACGGTCATTGAACCAGAGAGACCAAATGGGTTCCCTATTGCAACGACTGTCTCTCCAATTCTCAAATTGGTTGAATTAGCGAGTGACAGCGGCATTAATTTATCAGATGTGATATTTTTTACCTTAATCACGGCCAAATCTGCAAATTGGTCAAATCCAACCAACTCCGCAGGATAAACATTACCATCCAGGAAACTAACCTGTAACTCGTCGTTACTATTAGATCCGGGGACCACTACATGATAGTTTGTAATAACATGACCTTCCTTGTCGAATACAAATCCAGATCCAAGACGAGATCCTAATTCATTGGAATTATCTTGCTCGGTTACCTGAACTACGGACTTTTCAACTTTAGTAAATAAATCAGGTAGAGGCAGAGAATCCTTATTGGTTGAGTTATCAACCGGAGGTATTTGCGCCGATGCATGATCACTTGAAGTAATAGAAATCTGGTTACCTGCAAGTGCAATAAAGAGCAACAATGAAAATAAAACTAATACATTCTTCGGATTCATTTTCCTAATATTATCTAAGTATCAGCAATCCTATATTTGAATTATAGTCATTCCAACTTCTGGCGTAGATAGTACATTTAAATTTTTATCGCATACTTTTTTCTGCCTGTTCAGGAGCCTCAGGCAATTGTATTCAAGCTTTACATTAGCTGATGGGTCTCAAGTCCTAACAATAATACCTCATCATAAATCTAATTATTTTTTGCCAATATTCCCTTTATTGCAAAGTATAAATCGATACAATGAAATTCAGGTACCCTCTCTATCAAAGCTATGACAAAGGATGAATCCCCAATAACTTTTTTGAAATACAAGAACCTGAACGACATGTTGAAGGTGATACTGTTTTCCTCTCAGTCTGCCTTAGGGTTGACTCCGATGCTTTATCACATAAAATACCAGGAAAAAGAAATTCTATTTATTGAAACTGGTGCCCTAGGAGGCGCATCAGTCCATTATATTGTTGAAAAAGATCAACCAAGTAAGAAATTTATTGAGTTGAAGCAACTAACCGGTGAATATAACTTTGTTGAAAAAATAGGAAATGACACGCACTCAATTTACATTCCTATATTAGAACTTGAAAGTACGTCCATTGAATTTCCAATTTAGCGATGTATGATCACATACACTATCGCATCAGATTTTTTCAAGGGGAAACCGAATCCGGTCCTCATTTTCTTCCATATTATTTTCAATGATTCAGATTATGTTATTTAGAAATATTCAATAGCTGTTTCAACCTTTTATTTCTATGTTGAGTAACGTACCTATCGGTTAAGACTTGTTGTGGCTTCCATATATTATAACGATGAGGATGTAGATATTTTTTTAGATGGTTTTTAGAGAATAATGACAAGTTATCTTGATCACAGGATTGCAAGAGATATTACTATATGATTTTCATGGTTGTGTCATCAAGTTTTTGAATTCATGTTGGTGATAAGAAGTAAAGAGTATTGTTTTGTTATCGCATGTTTTAAAAATAGCCAGTTAGATTATTAAAGTATGACCGTCGAGATGTTTTATCAATTATTGAGGGAAGGCAGAAGTCGGGAAAGAAAAGCAACCAGTATTCTGAGAGCACTTTTGATCAAACTGGTTAAATACAAAAATATGTCACCGTACATGGCCAGTCAACTGAAACAGAAGCATTTGAAATTTGCATATCGAAAATTAAACATTATGATAAATCGTTCCTGATAAGAAAACTTTCAATTTGATAAACTCATCACAATACAGATTCCGAAGTACAATCATTATATCAATAAGCGACCTTGAATGAACAAGAATTATTATGATCATCCTCTTCTGAGGAAAAACTCCCTTCGATATAGGGAGTATCAGGAAAATATTTCCAATTCAGCTTTGAATAAGAACACTTTGGTTATCCTCCCAACTGCATTAGGAAAGACAATCATATCTTTGCTGGTATCCGTCAATATCCTGTACAATCATAAAGACAAGAGAATCCTAATATTGGCGCCAACCAGACCACTTGTGAATCAGCACTGGGACTCCTTTGTCTCCAACATAAAATTGCTTGATGAGCAAACTGTGGTTGTTACCGGAAAAATACCGCCACATGCAAGAACAATCGTATGGAATAATAAAATGATTAGACTCTTTTTCTCTACTCCAGAAGTAGTAAGAAATGACCTCGTTGAAAATAGACTTTCTCTTGCAGATTTTTTTCTGGTGATATTTGACGAAGCACATCGTGCCGTAAAGGACTATGCCTACACTATCATAGCAGATAAATACATCAAGCAATGTTTGAATCCATTAATCCTTGGATTAACCGCTAGTCCGGGATCGGAAAAAAACAAAATTCAAGAAATATGTAATAATCTGTTTATCGAAAATATTGAATTTAAGACTGAGGAAGATAAGGATGTAAAATCATACATCAACCCTATTGATCTAAAGTGGCAATGGTTCAATCTCCCTTCAGAGTATCAGTATGTTAGATCCATTTTGAAGACAATGTTGGATGAGAAACTCAATTGGTTGAATAGGAGAAATGTCCTCAAAAGAAATTCAAAATGGATTTTCAAGAGGGATCTGATCTCATTAGGAGAACAACTTAGGGCCAAATTGAACATTACTTTGGAAGAAAATCGACGATCGATCTACTTTGCATTGATGCAACAGTCAATCGCATTATCTTTAATGTATTGTATTGAATTAGTAGAGAGTCAAGGATTTCACTCACTTGAAAAGTTTTTAGCTAGAACAAGACCGGAGGACAGTAAGAGTCACAAGATTTTGTTAGAGGATAATAGAACTAGAGAAATAAAACGATTTATGGAAAATTTACAAATGAATCATCCTAAAGTTCAATACCTTGTCAAAATACTAAAAGAAAGACATGATTCCCAGTCATTTCAAAATAAGCGAGACAATTCACTTCCCGGTGCATCAGAAGTAATTTCCAGAGTGTTGGTCTTTACTCAATATCGAGACACAGCACAACACATTGTTGAACTGCTAGTGAATGCTAACATTAAGGCATCAAAATTTGTGGGTCAATCCAAAAGACAAGGAGACCCTGGAATGAAACAAGACGAACAAAACTCTATACTCCAGAATTTTAGGGAAGGGGAATTTAGTGTGTTAGTGGCAACCTCTATTGCTGAAGAGGGCCTTGATATTCCGGAGGTAGATCTAGTAATTTTCTATGAACCAATACCCAGCGAAATCAGGCATATTCAAAGAAGGGGGAGAACTGGAAGGAAAAATATAGGTTCGGTCTTGATCCTCGCAACAAGAGATACAATCGATCAACGATATCTAGACGTCAGTAGAAAAAAAATTGATAGGATGAAAGCCATATTTTCCTCAACAAGCCTTGATCTCAATCTCAAAAACCTCAAGAGAACCAACTTAAAATTTGATCCTATGACCAAAGAAGAAATTGAATATTTCGAATCTTTTTTGAATTCTGAAAACAGACCCAAGATAAAATCACTATCTATTAAAAACAAAATTATAAATGAGAAGAAAAAAAGTTTATCAAACGATGACTCATTAGTACAATTTAGAAAAACAGTTGAAAGGACAGCTAGAAAGATATATTCATTAGTATCTTGTAGAGGAAACAGTGGAATGGAGACGGTCCTTATTTATGAAACATTGGGACAAGAAGATGAACTTGTAAATGCAGGATTGAAAATGCTAAAAAAATTGGGAAGGATAAAAATAATTGGTAATAAGGTAATTCTTTCTGAAAATGAGAAAAAAGTTCAAGGACAAATCTATGATATTGAAATTGAGAAGGTATTGCTGGGTAAAGCAATAGTATTGATAAATGGTAAATGGCACGCTAGCTTACATCATTATGATTATCATGGACCACGAGAGCTGATGAAAAAAGGAAAGGAATTCAAAGCCGTCGGCGAGTTATATCATTCTAATGACAATCTGAATCTGCGAATTGATCAAATTTTGTAAATGAAACATTGCTGTTCTGCTGGGAGCGATTAAAACTCAAACTAGTTAATTTATAGATAATTCTGGTCTTTCCAGCACATTGGGATCCTAAGCTTAGAATTCCACGTGGACAAGTTGTCGCG
>JADMIO012763255.1_pt1 | contig 46788 bp, 28 predicted proteins | sample 8958161 | NCBI WGS metagenome assembly JADMIO01 (sample SAMN16585339, study PRJNA669376) | soil metagenome | isolation source: Crop rotation soil | place: USA: Cullars Rotation, Alabama | collected 2011
CTTTCCCGGTTTGTGCATTCGATACATTCGCAACTCCAATCAACAAGATTATGCTCCATATAAATATTCGCTTCATCATCTTCTTTATAAAAAATTTGTTTTGATTTATAACTTTCTGATCAATAATAATCCGTCTCTGATTGTCGCTAACACCTGTTCTACTCTTTTATCATTTTGTACATGCTCATTAAATGCATGAATTGCTTTTGCATTTTTTCCTGTAATATTTTCTTGCAAAACATCTCCGTGAAACAACACATTATCTGCAATGATCAACCCATTTTGTTTTACATGTGGCAAAACCAATTCATAGTATTCTATATAACCTGTTTTATCAGCATCTATAAAAACAATATCCCATATTTCTTTCAATGACGAGATGATCGTTTTTGCATCACCAACATGCAGCACTATTTTATCTTTCGATTCAGATCTTTCAAAATATCCTTTTGCTATTGCTGCATCAGATTCTCTCAATTCAAGCGTGTGCAATTCTCCTTTTTCACTCAATCCTTTTGCAAGACATAAAGCACTGTATCCTGTAAAAGTTCCTATCTCCAAAATTCGTTGTGGCTTTAGCAGGTTACTTATTAATGATAAAAGTTTGCCCTGCACATGACCACTCAGCATATGTGAATTTGTATGCGTTTCAACAGTAAAAGATGCAACTTCTTCTATTAATGTATCTTCTGCTGAAGTCATTTTTTTTGCATACTGCTCAGCCAAAGAACTAACGATAGAGTCCATGAAATTTGTACGTTTCACTTTAAAAAACAAGCCATCCTCCACCTCTTTGAACCCAAAGCGAAGAATGGCACTCACTAACGATGCAAAAATACATTAATAATTTAATTGGGCTGCTGTTTTTTTGAAATACTTAACAGACCGAGGAAAGTAATGATACCATTGATAAGAAGTATCTCTATGCCAATTGAATAACCACCAAGATATTGAGGAGCAACTAGTTGCAAAAAATAGCATAAGAACGGACTCGTCATCGCTATAATTGCAATTTTTGCATTATCGGGCAGGTTTCTTTTTGTTAAAATGCCAAAGGCAAATAAGCCCAATAATGGTCCGTATGTGTAGCTTGCAAATTCCAGTATCTTATCAATAATTGAACGAGTGTTTACCAATCTGAAAATTAAAATGAAAATAAAGAAGATAACAGTGAAAGTAAGATGAACAGTCAGCCTGATATTTTTCTTTCTTTTTTCATCCAACTCTATTCTTTGCTTTATATCTAAGATATCAATACAAAATGAAGAGGTCAATGCCGTTAAAGCTCCATCAGCGCTTGGGAATAATGCAGAAATCAATGCAATTATAAAAATAACCGAAATAAAAGCCGGCATCGATTGAATGAAGCCAAGTGCAATAGAAGGAAATAAACTATCTCCTGAAATATTTGCATCCTTGAAAAAAAACTCAACATGTTTTTTGCCATCAACAATATTCGTCACTTTAAAATCTGCACCATTGTGATATGCATATAAATACAAAAGTCCACCCAATACTAAAAACAATAAGGTTACCAAAACAAATACAAGACTAAACGTCATCATATTTTTTTGAGCATCTTTCAATGTTTTGACGCTGATATTTTTTTGCATGAGTTCCTGATCAAGCCCTGTCATAGCAATAGCTATGAAAGCACCGCCAATTATATTTTTTAAAAAGAAACTTTTACTCTTATAATCATAGTTAAATATCCTTGTAAGATTTTTTGATTCCATTTCATTGATCGCATTCCCAAACGACAAATGCAGTGATGACAAAATATACCAGGTGCATACGATCAATCCAACGATCATCAGTGTAGTTTGCAGCGTATCTGTATACACAATCGTTTTAACACCACCTTTAAATGTGTATAACAATATCATCAGCAATACAACAAACACAGACACCCAGAAAGGAATACCCATTTTTGAAAGAATAAAAATATGCAGGATGTTTATTACAAGATATAGCCTGGCTGTAGCTCCTACTGTACGTGATAAAATAAAAAAAGAAGCGCCTGTTTTATAAGCCCATGGATTAAAACGTTGCTTAAGATAATTGTAAATCGATGTTACATTCATCTTATAATACAACGGCAATAAAACAAATGCGATAACAATATAGCCAAGTAAATTTCCAATGATCACTTGAAAATAACCAAAAGCACCAGGCAGGTCACCGGCATTTGCTATTTTACCAACACCCCCCGGCACACTTACAAACGTAACACCACTTAATGAAGTACCAATCATACCAAAAGCAACAAGCATCCAGTTGCTATTGCGATTGCCGATAAAAAAAGATTCATTGTTGGAATTGCGGCTTGTGTACCATGCTACGGAAAATAATAAAAGAAAATACCCAATAACAAAGCAAAGCAACAAACCTGCAGACATAATCAATGAGTAATTGTAATTTAATAAGTATAAATTAGCATGATAAAAGCAATACTAATTTTATTCAAGATAGATAAATTATGACAATTCAGTCGATGGCCGTTTTTTGTGGAAGCAATGCAGGCATTAATCCTCTCTTTTCTGATCATGCAATACAGCTTGGTTATTTATTAGCAGAAAAAAATATTACGTTGATATACGGTGGCGGAAACAGAGGATTGATGGGCATTGTAGCCAATGCAGTTTTAGAAAAGAAAGGAAAAGTGACGGGTATCATTCCAACATTACTCACTAAATGGGAAGTTCAACACGATGACATCACTGAATTGATCGTTGTGGAAGATATGCACAGCAGAAAAAAATTATTGTATGAAAGATGTGATGCAGCGATCATATTACCTGGTGGTGTTGGCACACTTGATGAATTTTTTGAAATGCTTACATGGAATCAACTCAGCATTCACAATAAAAAAATATTCTTACTTAATACAGATGGATTTTACAACTCATTACTTGAGCATATTAAATTGATGCAGCAAGAACGCTTCCTTCATGAACGAATTGATAACAGGATAACTATTCTTGAAAAGCCTGAGCAATTGCTACAATTTATTTCTTAGTAAGAATAAGAATGTCTTCTATAGTGATCGTGATGATGTCCCTGAAATAATCCTATATTAAATCCTGCTTTGATGACAGGTACAACACGATCGAAATTATCAACGTAAGGAGAATTAGGCGAATGGATCACATCAAACATCACTGAAAGATAATAATAAGTATTGCTGCCTTCTTGTTTTCCTGAAGCATAACCAGCTCCTATCAATAAACTATTGACATCAGGATTCCCTGTAGTATAAGACGGCGTGCCATCAGCAGGATAATATTTTCCGTGTATAAAACTGTGTTCATACAAAGCTTCAGCAAACAAAAAATTTACGGGAAATATTCTTGTAAAAATTCCTGGGGCTACAACAGTCTGACGAAATTTATCACCAAAGTCAAAATAATCTCTTTGTGAAATATAATCATAATTGAAAGATGCAGCAACATCAATGTATTTATTAAAGCTATAACCAAAATAAGGGCTTGCACCTAGCTCTGTGTATTCACTTGATAAGCCTAGATTAAGTCCGCCACCGGTAAAAAGGTTTTGCTTCTTGAACCATGATGTTTTTTCCTCAGTATTATCATCTTCTTTGGGAGTATCCTGTGCAAAAGAAACAACAGAAATAATTATTAATAGGGTGGAAAGAATGGTTCTTTTCATATTCAGGGTTTTTGTAAATATAATTTTATTGTAAGAATAAAAACCAACATCTATTAGACTCCAAAAAAATTAAAAGTAAACGCCGGGAATTGTTAAGCAAATCTAAAACTGTGGGCAAAGGCTTTGACGTTGATTTCCATTATAATCATTATAAAAACCTTTTTTCAATATACTTAGCTCAGAAGCGCCCTGTGAATTATTATAATTGCTAAGAGATGAAGTTGTAGCATCATAACTGAATGTAAAGCGAATGTGATTTAACTCAAAACCAACCATTGGAACTACTGCATCACCGAGCCTGTCATACACTCCAACGATCAATTGTTTTTCGCCTGCGGCAGATAAGTTATAATTAGCTGTCAGCCCAAGCATAAATTCTGTTGCTTTTGCCTGGGTTGTAAAATAAGCATTGGGGTTAATGATCACTTTATTATTTACTTTCAAAATAGCATCAGCAAAAACAATATGCCTTATTGGTATAAGACTGCTGTCGCTGTTTGAAGTAAAAAAAGTTTCTGAAGGCCTGTTGACGTGATAAATAGAATAGCCAAAATGCAGGTATGTATTCTCATCAGGAAAATAAGCGTAATTCACTCCAACCTGCATATCAAAATAACTGATGCTGCTTGAATTCAGTGTAACAGAAGTTGGAAGGCCATGATCAAAAAAAGTTCCATCAAACTGATCAGGAAAGCTTAGCTTACTAAAGTCAATATGTTTATTTGCCCAGCCAATATTAAATCCTGCACTCAGCAAACTGCTCTTACCAAGCATTTGATGATACGCTGCTGAAGCATAAAGTTTTGTACTTCTTAGCCCACCACTTCCTGCAACATCACTCAATATAACTCCACCAAGACCAAGCCATCCATTATCAAAACGATTTCGCATCACTTGTGCGTCACCTGAAAGGCTGAATGTTTTATACGGCGATGCCAAAATAGATGACCATTGATTGCGGATAACACCACCTATGCGATAATCAGCATCGGGTATAAAGCCAGTGTTGGCAGGGTTTTCCGTTAAAGGCGAATTGAAGAATTGAGAAAAGTGAAGATCCTGCGCATGTGTAACATGTGTATCTATAATCAAACTAATTATCAAGATCCATATTTTTGAAAAACTTCTCATTCTTTTATCTTAATAAAGAAATATCCCCTGTTTTATGAACTTTCTTTCCATTGGTAAATTCAACTTCTAACGTGTACGTATAGACGTCAATTGGTTGTAAGGCACCTTTAAATGTGCCATCCCATCCGGAGTTCAGACTAGTTGATTCAAATATCATTTGCCCCCAGCGATTGTATATTCTCCAATCCATTTTTCCAACTCCAAATCCTACAACTTTTATAATTGCATTTGTTCCGAATTTTCCCGGAGTAAATGCATTTGGAACATCTAATAATGGAGTAACCAATGCTGGAACATCCTGACATATAGTATCTGCACAACCTGCTTGATTAATAGCAATCAAACAAGCATGGAAAGTATCTGTTGCATTGTATTGATGTATAGGATTTGTTTCCGTTGATGTACTTCCATCTCCGAAATTCCATATATAATTAACAGCACCCAATGATGTATTGATAAATTGAGTAGGTGTATTGGTTTTTGAAGGATCGGGTGAATAAGTAAACCCTGCTGAAGGCTTGTCTAATAAAGTTATTGTTTCAAATGCTGTGTCTGATTTATTACAAGTAGAAGGATCATTTGCCACCAAACGAATTGTATAGGAACCTACATTATTATATTTATGTGTAGGGCTTGTCTGCGTAGAAGTAGCGCCATCTCCAAAACTCCATTCATAATCTACGCCACCTACAGAAGTATTTGTAAATGTAGCCGTATAAGGAGCACATCCGGTTGCAGGTGTTGTGAATTGTGCCTTTACATTCAATGCCAGCTTAATTGTTTTTTGTACAGTATCGGGTGCATTGCAAAATGTTGTATCATCTGAGATCAGCGTAACCGTGTATGTTCCGGCTGATTGATACGTATGTGTAACTGTTGTAAAGTTTGCTCTCTGCGACGGAGTTCCATCACCAAAATTCCATAAAAAAGAATTATCAGTATAAACAGGGAGAACCGCAGTAGTTGTATTGGCGAATTGATAAGTAAGACTTTCGCAGCCACCGATTTTTGCAGGAATAAAATCAGGAGCGATATCATTATTGCCTGCACGAACATCGATGTAAACTGTATCAGAAATATTACATGTTGATGAATCAACAGAAACCAATCTAACACGATAGTTTCCAACATTTACAAAAGTGTGGTTAACGGATGGAACTGTTGTTTCAACTTCAGGTGTACCATCATTAAAATTCCAATGATATTGTTTTCCTTTTGCCAATGTATCTGTAAATAAAATATTCAACGGCGCACATCCAATAGTATCTATTTTACCATCGATAGTGGCTTTGATACTTGCTGAAACTCCCGTAAAATTCATTTCAATTTTGACAGCAGCCTCATTACAATCATCCGATCTGTTGCTAGGTCCCCATACACCGGGAGTTGTTGGAAAAATATTACCTGAAGCATTATCAATAAAACAATTTGCACACATTGCCTGATAGATCACACCATTTTCATCGAAGCGACTGGTGCCGCCATCTACGTGATCAGGAAATCCACCTATCTGTCCAAAAAAACTTCCGAATAATTGGCTTGTTGCATTTTTTTCCAAAACAAAAAAGTAAAAATCTGAACCATCTGTACGTGATTGAATAGCATTGGAAGTTACAGGCATCCCTGTTGTCCCTGCAGATGGATATCCGTCATTGGTATTCAATGCTCCACCCCACCCCGACACATAAACATTTTGGCAGCGATCTACAAGAAATGCAACAGGGGATAAATTAGGAATACCTGAACTCGTACCAAACACTGTCGAATAAACATAACCCGAAAGATCAGGCTGCAACTTGCTGATGAATTGCTTGGCATTATCATTACTATAGTTTGCATTAATGACAGGCCATTGACCCGTTGTTGTTCCCATTATATAAGGAAAGCCTTGTTTATCAAATTGAACACCATATACCATATCATTTCCGCTTGTGCCCATATATGTTGTTTTCACAATGGCAGACCCATCGGATTTTATTTCTGTAACAAAACCATCTGTTTCGCCACCTTGATAAGAGCTATTGATAACTCCCGTTTTATCTCCGGGAAGATCAGGACTGGTTGTTGCGCCTGCAACGTATAAATTCTTTGTCACAGGATTAATTGAAAGAACAAAACATGCATCATCGCCTCTGCCACCAAATAGTGTACTAAAATCAAGCGTTGAAAGATCAGGTGAAAATTTAAGAATAACTCCATCTTGCCTGCCGCCACCAAATGATGTTTGAATAGGAGAATTTTTTACAGGAAAAATACTTCCTGCATTTGTTGATTGTGTACAAGATGCAACATAAATATTATTTTGCTGATCAATGATCACTTCACTTCGGGCATCATCACCATAGTTTCTACGAGTAGATTCAGCCCCACTTGTACCGGTATATTTTGGGCGAATATTTACACCATCATCACCACTGCCACCAATCTTAACAGAACCGATAAGAGCAGTTCCAGATGAATTGAATTTAGTTATGATAATATCATAATCATGGTCGCCCCCGGTGCCGATTTTTGGAACTGTAAGCGGATAGTCAGTAGATTTAGATCTGCCGGCAACTATTAAATTGCCTTGTGCATCGCAGATCATACTGTGAGGTTGTTCATCATTATCTCCACCTAAATATGTTGCATAAACTCTTTGAGCTCCATTGGGAGAAAATTTAATAATGCCAATATCGTAAGGGCCAAACTTATCATCGCCGGAACCTGCACCAAATGTTGTTTGAAATGCACCTGTTGAAGCAGGATATCCTTGTCCAAAAACAATTCCCCCTGCAAAGAAACTGCCATCCGGCCCGGGTGTTGCGGTGTATCCCCAATTATCCGAAGTACTTGCGGTAAATGAACAAAAAACTAACGTTGGATCAATAACGATCGTTGAACCGGCTTGATAGTTTTGTATTTTAAATTTTACGACATTCCCTTTTACAATATACTTGCAATCCAATGTTTGCCTTGAATCCCCCTGCAATTGATAAGTGTATGGATATAATTCTTTCAGATCACCAACAGAAGTGCCGATCATTAATTCATTATTTTTTATCTGCAATTTATCAGCACCAATATATTGCATTTGAATATCGTTCACATTTCCGCCGGGGCGTATAATAAAATCATATTTTAAATTACCACCGCTTGTATAATAGCGTACATCGATATTGGGATAAACATCTTTGTAAGTAATTCCTTGATAAATTTTACAACCTCCTTGCCATTTACTTTTATCATTTCCAATGAAATAATTATCATAAGTAGGCAATGCTTTATCAGGAAGAATAAATGCATTTGCATTCGATCCCAAAAAATTTACTTTGTAAGCATGTGAGTGTAATGTAACAGATGTTGAAGAAGTAGCAACCGGCGCTGAGGCATCTTGTTGAACTGACTTATCGATCTTTTGAGTTTGTGTCGATGGTCTTTTTACTCCATGATAAAAGTCTTCCACATTTTGCAGATCAGTTGGATTTTCTGTTAATACAGTAAAGCCGTTTTGTTCAAGAAAAAAAGCACCTGTTGGAACAACCGCCTTATATTTTATCTGTGACTCCCATTGACCTTTATTTTCTACAAATTGCAATTGTGCATATGCAGATTTACATACGCAAATTGAAAAAAATAGTAAGAAAAAAGGAATGATGTTTTTCACTTTATTCAACGGGAGGTTTTACTTTTTCACAATTCAAAATATAATCTTTAATAACCATTCAAACGTCGTAATTGTTTCCATCTTCATTAACAATCTACGAAATTTTACTCCATGCTGTCTCATTTTTCTTCAACTGAAGATGTTGTTTTATAGGCAAATTTTCAGCTGTATTTAGCTCAGGGTCGGCTTCCAAGATAGCGGTGGCAATACTTCTGGCCGTTTCCAGTATTACTTTATCCTGAACAATATTGGCCAATTTAAAATTGAGCGCTCCACTTTGCCTTGTTCCTGAAATATCGCCCGGACCTCGTATTTCAAGATCTTTTTCTGCAATTTTAAACCCATCATTGGTGGCACACAATGTTTTAAGACGCTCTCTTGCTTCGTTATTTATCCTGTTGCTTGTTAATAAAATGCAAAAGCTCTTTTCACTTCCACGGCCCACCCTTCCACGCAATTGATGCAGTTGTGATAACCCGAATTTTTCAGCACTTTCAATTACCATTACTGTTGCATTCGGAACGTTCACTCCTACTTCTATAACCGTTGTTCCTACCATAATTTGTGTATCTGCTTTTACAAAACGCTGCATATTTGTTTCTTTCACATCTGCCGTTTGTCTTCCGTGAACCATGCTGATCCAATATTTCGGCTCAGGGAAAAAAGATTTTACTTCTTCATATCCTTTCATCAGATTCTCATAATCCAACTTGGATGATTCTTCTATCAATGGATAAATAATATATGCCTGCCTGCCTTTTTTAATTTCATCTTTAATAAAATCCATTACCTGCGGCCTGGTATTTTCATATCGATGAACAGTTACTACCGGTTGTCTGCCGGGTGGCAATTCATCCATCACACTATAATCAAGATCGCCGTAAGCAGTGAGTGCAAGTGTTCTTGGGATAGGCGTTGCCGTCATAACCAAAATATGTGGAGGAGTTGTGTTCTTTTTCCAAAGCTGTGCCCGTTGTGCTACCCCGAATTTATGTTGTTCATCTACTACTGCAAATCCAAGATTTTTAAACTGTACTTTATCTTCAATCACCGCATGTGTGCCAATCAAAATGTTTATTGCTCCTTCTTCGCATTCTTTAATGATCCGTTTTTTTTCTTTGGCAGAAGTTGAGCCTGTAAGTAAGCGAACATTCACAGGCATATCTTTCAATAAACTGCTGATGCTTGAAAAGTGTTGCTGGGCAAGTATTTCCGTTGGCGCCATCATGCAACTTTGAAAACCATTGTCTGCAGCGATCAACATACTCAACAAAGCAACGATCGTTTTACCACTACCCACATCCCCTTGTAAGAGGCGGTTCATTTGCCTGTTGCTGCCTGTGTCTTTCCGTATTTCTTTTAATACTCTTTTTTGAGCACCTGTTAATTCAAACGGCAGATAATTATTATAAAAAGTATTGAAGAAATCACCTACTTTATCAAACACCCAGCCTTTGCTGAAACGATGCCTTGCACTTCTGATCAATCCCAATCTTAATTGTGCAAAGAATAATTCTTCAAATTTCAATCGACGTATTGCCTGTGTATTCATTTCATCCGATGTTGGAAAATGAATATTATGATAAGCATTGTATCTTGAAATAAAATGAAACTGTTTGATAGTCGACGAAGGAAGATTTTCAGAAATTTCCTTTTCTGTTATCATTTGAAGTAAAGTATAAGTGAGTTTTCCAATCGCTCTTCCTGTTAATCCTTTTGCTTTTAATTTTTCTGTTGATGGATAAATAGGTTCTAAGAATTTTTTGCCTGCACTTTTTTCAATAGTAAATGTTTCCACTTCCGGATGAACGATCTGTGGCTTACCCATAAAAAAACCAAGCTTACCAAATACTAAATATTGCTGGCCAACATTCAATGATTTTTGCATCCAGTTTATTCCCTGGAACCATGTCAATTCTATTTCACCAGTATCGTCTTGCAAATAAGCAACCAAACGTTTTGATCTTCCTGTTCCTGTCACATCAATCTGCATCAGCTTACCTGCAACTTGTGCATAATCATTTTTATAGGTCAACAATGCGATCTTATCAACTTTGGTTTTATCAAGATGACGAAATGGAAAAAGTTCAAGCAAGTCTTTAAAAGTAAAAATGTTCAATTCTTTTTTAAGCATGTCACCACGCAATGGACCAACGCCTTTTAAATACTCGATCGGACTTTCTAATATGTTGCTGTTAAGTGAGATATGGATCGTTTTTACAAATATATTTCTTTTAACAAAGCCGCTATCAATCATAAGTGATTTAGAATGATGTTATTAATCAAAAGCTTAACAGAACCTTATGAAAAAAACGACATCATTGTACAATATTTGTTTGTCATGATATGTTATAATAGTTGGTCTACCCATTGAAGAATCTGCCATTCTGCTGTTATTTTTTATTCATTATTAAAAACGATAAACATGCCAGCACCCACCACAAATTCAAAATCGCAAACTATCCTGCAACAGGTAACTAATAACACTACCAGTTGGATCGGTCATCGTCCCGGTGATAAGAATGAGATCATTGGCGGCCAAACATTTACTTCACCAAAAGAAGGTGATCTTGATGGAATTGAGGTTATTCCTGCAATGGTTACCACCCCCGGCAAAGTAATGATGACAGTTCATTCCTTTGATCCTCAAAATAAAATATGGGGACCGGCCTTAGGTTCTACAAGTATTGAGATCAATAAAGATGATACGGGAAAATGGGTTCGTTTCAATATTCCGGGCCTTCATATAAATCAAGGAAAAACCTATGGCTTTCGGCTGGAATGCCCGGATACATTGATGGGCATGGCTGAAGCTGCAGGAAGCCACAAGACACCGCCTTTTTCTGACGGACAAGAATGGAGATTTAATTCAGGGGATAAAAAAGGGCATTCATTCTCTTATTTTAGTCTTGCATTTAAGATTGGCCTTCGGGCATAATAACATATAATTACCACCAATATCGAGCATATGCTTTTCATTTAACAAGTGAAAAACATATGCTTTTGCATTTAAAAAAGAAATTGCACTTTCAATTCTCTAAAATATATTCATTTCCACGATTTTATCAACCTTTTAACTAAACCTTTGTAATATTATATCGTCTTAGAGTTGAATAATTTTTTGTCAACTAAAACAATAATATCCATTTCAAATTTACAAGTATGAAAAGTTTACGAATGCTCCCTTTCATATTCAGTCTTTTATTAATTGCAGCCAATGTTAAAGCGCAAAGTGCACAGGGTGATAATTCATCATGGCCTGTAACTATTAATGCGCAGGATGGCTCAGTTATTAAAATATATGAACCAGAGCCCGAATCATTATCAGGCAATACATTAAAAACAAGATCAGCTATTTCATTACTTCAACCAGGAAAAACAGATCCGGTGTTTGGTACATTCTGGGCAGTTGAAACAGTTGACATCGACAGAGACAATCGTCGTATGAATATTGTTTCTGCCAAAGTTCCCAATGTAAAATTTTCAAGTGATGTAGATGATAATACGATCAGCTATGTAAAAACAACTTTGGAAACCGAAATTCCAAATGCGGAACCCGACTTATCACAAGACGAAGTACTTGCTTCATTGGATAATAATACAGAAGAAAAAAAATTATCAAAAGATCTTGAGAATAATCCTCCAAAAATTATTTACTCCAACAAGCCGTCTTTATTAGTAGTAATTGATGGTGAACCAAAACTTCAGCACAATGATAGCTGGAATATGGATGCAGTTGTGAATTCTCCATTTACTATTGTAAAAAATAACGATGATTATTATTTATATGGCGGCAAGCATTGGTATAAAGGATCATCTGCAGAAGGCCCTTTCAATTATGTTGGAAGCGTGCCACGTAGTTTATCAAAAGTTCAGGCATCGGTTGATAATGCAAATAACTCAGATCCAGGTTATAATAGTGATTCAGCCAACCCACAACCGAATGTAATTCCCGATGTGATTGTAAGCACCATTCCTGCTGAATTGATTCAAACGAATGGTGATCCTTCTTTGACACCTATTGACAATACTAATTTATCTTAAGTAAACAATTCACAGAATGATATCTTTTTATCAAACGATGATCATCAATATTATGTATTGATATCAGGTCGTTGGTATAAAGCACCTAAATTAAATGCTCCCTGGACTTATGTTGCATCCAATGCTTTGCCTGCAGATTTTGCAAACATACCTGAAGGATCACCAAAAGATAATGTATTAGCAAGTGTTGGTGGAACACCTGCAGCACGTGAAGCAGTAATGGACGCACAGATTCCGCAAACAGCAAAAGTTGATCGCAATACTGCAACAGCAGATGTAACGTATGATGGTAATCCTGATTTTCAGAATATCGACGGAACTGATATGCAATATGCGGTTAACACACCAAGCTCAGTAATATTTTCACATGGCAGATATTATTGTGTAGATAAAGGTGTTTGGTTTGAATCAGGCAGCGCATCAGGTCCATGGTCAGTTTGCGTTGATCGGCCTGATGAGGTTGATCTTATACCTCCAAGCTGCCCTATTTACAATATTAAATACGTGTACATTTATGATGTAGCTCCTGATTATGTTTATATGGGCTACACACCAGGTTATTTAAATACATTTATTTATGGACCAACAGTAGTTTATGGAACAGGATTTTATTACAGGCCTTGGTATGGAAGACATTATTATGCACGTCCATATACATGGGGTTTCTGTATGCATTATAACCCATGGGCAGGATGGAGTATCGGATATGGCTATCGCTATGATTGGTTCAATGTAGGATTTGGAGTTAATGTTTGGTCTGGTTGGGGAGGCGGTTGGTGGGGACCTGCAGTTTATCGTCCACCATTCCGTGCAAACCCTTATCGTTCTTATGGATATTATGGATTCCGTCCTGCTGCAGGTGGAAGACCAGGCGCTATAGGACGCAGGCCAGCTCTCGGTGGTAATAATGTTCGCAGAAATGTTTTCAGTAATAACATTTATAACACACGCAGAGACGTAGTCACTTCAAACAACAGAGTATATAATCCAAATAATCGTGCAGGCAACGGTAATGGATTTACAAGAAGACCGACTGTTAACAACGGAACACCTGGAAATAATAATGGCAATAACAGAGGTTTTAATAATAACAGACCTCAACAGCAGCAACAATCTAACAGGCAGATTCAACCTAACAGGCAGGCACAAACGCAGAGTAATACAAATATTCAAACTGACAGATCAGGAAATGTTTATCAAAGAAATGGTAATAATCAACAATGGCAACAACGCCAGCAAAATCAATGGACGCCTGTTGATAATAACAGACAAAATAATGTAGTGCAGGATCTTAATCGTCAGCAACAAATGCGTGACAGAGGAGTACAGCGTACACAGAATTTTCAAAACTCAACTGCTACAAGGCCAACAACTATAAGTGGCGGTGGAAGACAACAAAGAAGCGGTGGTGGTAGTATTAGCGGCGGCCAATCAAGAGGTGGTGGTGGAAATGGAAGCGGCGGCGGAGGCCGTAGCGGTGGTGGAGGTGGAGGCAGAAGACATTAAAACTATTCGGCAATATCTAACAGTGAACCCGTCGGCAAAACCGGCGGGTTTATTTTTATTACTTCACCGAAATCTATCTTCTCAGCAAATAATTCGCTCATTGGTTTTTTATAAAAATGAGATAGCATTAACCTGATTACACCTGCATGAGTAATTACAATAATCTTATGTTGATTGTTATGCACTATTTCATTTACAAAATTTATTACACGTTCCTTCATTTCATTCATGCTTTCACCACCAGGTGGAGCAATGTTTTCATAATCATTCATCCATTCATTTAATTCATCTTGCGGAATATCATTCCATGCTTTTCCTTCCCATTCTCCAAAATCAATTTCACACAATCGTTCATCTTTATAATAATTATCAGGAAAGAGATGATCAGCAAGCAGTGTACATCGTGTAGCGGGACTACAATAAACTGTATCTATTGAAAAAGAAAGTTGCTCTTTAATTCTTTCAGCTTCAATTATAGATGAATTTGCAAGGCCGACTTCAAATCGTTTTCCATAAATGATTCCTTTTGCAATTGCAGGAGTTGTATGCCTGATCAGGTAAATTTCCATATTACTAAGAATGTCATGTAGCAAACAATTTCACAGATCTGTTGTGTAGCACCGAGGCAATCGCCGGTGTAACCGCCAATCCATTTTTTAAAATATCCTGCAAGAAATAATTTAGTTACCCAGGCTGCAACTAATGTTATCAATATCCAATAAGATTGAGTTATAGTTAAATAAACGGCAAAAGAAATAATAACAAAAATAAAAGCTATGCTAAAATTGATCGGCTGAACTGATTTAGCTACTGGCTTCGCTTTACTATCATCTGTTTCACGAACATAACTATGTGTAAGTATAAATGTAGATGCCATAAAACGACTGGTTGTGTGAGCAATGATCAATAATAAAAAAAGTTGAATATTTTTTACACCGACAGCATTTGCTAATGCAAATAGCAAAAGAAATTTTAACAGAAAAAGAAGAATCAATCCAATCACTCCGAAAGCACCTACCCTGCTGTCTTTCATAATAAGCAGGATTTTTTCTTTTGTCCACCCACCACCAAAACCATCACATACGTCAGCAAAACCATCTTCATGAAAAGCGCCTGTTGTCAATACCGAAATGATCAATGAAAGAACAACAGCAATCTCTACATTAAATAAACGAGCAGCTCCATATAATATCAATGCATTGACAGCAGCAACTATCCAACCAATAAGAGGGAAATAACGTGTGGCTTTATTTATGTATTCATCACTATGATCAACCCATGCAGGACATGGAATACGAGTATAAAACATTAGTGCAGTAAAAAAAATACGGATCTCTTCTTTTATCATGATCAGGATTTGTTGCTTACACCTGCGCTTTCAAAGCTTTGCATTTCATTTAAAAAATTAACTGCACTTTGTATCAAAGGAAATGCCAAAACGCAACCGGTTCCTTCACCCAAGCGAAGATCAAGGTTGAGCAAAGGCTTCACATGCAGCCTTTCTAAAATTTTTCTATGCCCTTGTTCATTACTCTGATGACAAAAGATGGCATTGTGAATGATCTTTTTATTCATTTCATACGCACAAAGAAAAGCAGCAGTAGCAATAAATCCATCAATCAATATCAACATATTCTTTTCGTAAGCGATCAACATGGCAGCACACATCTGCACAATTTCAAAGCCACCAAAAAACTCCATCGCTTCAAAAACACTTTGTGGAACGGGATGATTTTCCAATGCTTCCCTTAAAATATTTATTTTATGCTTGTACTGCTCTTCATTGAGTCCGGTTCCTCTGCCAACACATTCTTCAATTGGAATATTACATAGCACACTCATCAACATACTGGCTGAAGATGTATTGCCAATACCCATTTCACCAAAACCAATAATGTTGCAACCGTTATTAAATTCTTTTGTAACAATTTCTTTTGCTTTCTGAAAGCATTGCTGCACCTGAGCTCTGCTGATAGCATCTTCGGTTAAAAAATTCTGAGTGCCTTTTGCAATTTTTGCATCAATTAAAAATTCATTTGGTTCAAAATCATAATTAACACCTGCATCAACAACTTTCAGCTGAATATTATTTTGCCTGCAGAAAACATTGATTGCTGCACCACCATTCAAAAAGTTTAACACCATTTGTGGTGTAACTTCTGCAGGATATGCACTTACTCCTTCACTTGCAATTCCATGATCAGCTGCAAAGACTAACATCGTTGGATTGCGAAGTTGTGGTGCTAATGTATTTTGAACCATTCCTATCTGCAATGCCAGATCTTCCAGTCTGCCAAGTGCACCGAGCGGCTTTGTTTTAAAATCAATTTTATGTTGCAGCTCTTCCTTTAGTGTATCTACTTGTACCTCTATCATAATAAATTTTTTATTTAACCGGAATTAGATCGCAAAACCAAAAACCCATTTCATTTTTTTGATCAGGAGAGAAGCAATTGTCCTCTTTGTTTTGTGGAGCCTTATATTCACGATAGACTTTTTCTCCAATAATGAAGTCAATAGGTTTTTCAAATATAGGCCCATCAAAAACAAACGTATGGAATTCACCATTCTCTCCACATGGATCAACATTCGATGGTATTTCATTTATGAAATTATAATCAATAATTCTGCCAGAAAAAGAAGGATCTAATAATTCAGACTTAATACAAACTATAATTGTTTTAAAGCCAAGATCAAGAAACTCTTTCAGCAACTCTTTTGTATCTCTTTTCCAGATCGGAAAATGAGCCTGGATGCCAACTTTAACCAATTGCTCCTCACGATATATTCTTAGATCTTCCAAAAAAATATCCCCAAAAACAGCATGCGTAAATCCATCATTTTTTAACAACCCTATTGTATCCTGCATTTTATTATTGTACTCATCCATTGAAGGCATTTCAGGCAGCTCTATTTTTTTTAACGGCAAGCCTATACTTTCTGCCTGTTGCGCTAATAATTCATTTCGCACACCATGCATAGAAACACGATCGAATGCTGCATTAACAGATGTTAAAAGTAACTCAACATCATACTGATCATCTTTCTTTATATGATACAATGACAATGCACTGTCTTTGCCACCACTCCAATTAAAATATGCTCGATTTTTTTTCAATGCTACATCTCTTTTTTAATAATCATTGGGATTCCTGAGATCATGAGTACAACTTTATTTGCTATTGAAGCTATGCATTGATTGGCCCACCCTTGCATATCAGTGAACTTTCTTCCAACAGCTGTTTCAGCATGCACGCCCATTCCGATTTCATTTGAGATAATAAAAATTGTTGCATCTAATTTTGCTAACTGCTCAATCTCATATCTTAATTCATTTAAACATGCATCAATATTATTTTTATGATCGACAAATAAATTGGTTAGCCATAATGTAACACAATCAATCACCACTATTTTATTTTCTATTGAAAGATCAGCAAGATTTTTATATGTTTCAATACTTGTCCATTCAGGGCCACGTTCTGATTGATGCCTGCTCACACGTTCTTTGAATTCATCATCCCAAACTTTTGCTGTAGCAATATAAACAGGGCTTAAACTCAGCGCCAATGCTTGCTTTTGAGCATATTTGCTTTTACCGCTTCTTGCCCCACCTGTTATAAATATTATCATCTTACTTATTAATTAATACTGCTTCGTGAAGTGATAAATATTTATGTTTCAAGTTTTGAGGAACAGAAAACAATCCAGGATGAAAAAAAGCAGCTAACAATTCAATTCCTGAAACCAAAGTGCCGGGTGATGGTTGTGTGAATAGATCAAAGTCAGCAATGAACACTGCATTATTTTTAACTGCAGTAAGTTGATCCCATTCTTTTTTTTCTGTGAGCAAATGCATTTCTTCCATTGCACGATTGATATGAAATCCGCATGGAGCTATTACCAACACTTCAGGATCATACTTAATTATTTTTTCCCAAGGTGTAACTATACTATCACCACCGGGATTACTCATCATATCAATACCACCTGCATAAGCTATTTGATGAGGTATCCAATGACCGCAGTTATAAATGGGTTCTATCCATTCCATCAACATTACTCTTTTAGGCAACACTTTAGCTCTACGTTGTTCATCAATAATTAAATCAATCTTTAATTGTAATTGAGCAAGATAACGATAGGCTGCCTCCTCTTGATTTAAAGCTGTTGCAATAGTTATAGCTGTTTTGAAAACATCATGCAATGAATCAGGTGAAAGTGAAATTATTTGTGGCTGTTTTTCAAGTTGTGCAATTGCAGAATGTGTACACTTTGTATCGATCTGGCAAACTTCACATGTGTCTTGTGTAAAAATGATATCGGGTTGAATTTGTTGAAGCAATTCTTCAACTACATAATACAAGCTTTGTCCTTTTGCTTTACTGGCTGAAAATATTTTATCTATTTCAGCGCTACTGTAATTTTTCCCCTCAAGCATACACCGCACCAGCACCGGCTTTTCAAGCAAAGCTTCCTCCGGACATTCAAACGTGACACCATATAAAAAATGCTGCAACCCCATGTCGTAAATCATTCGGGTTGCAGCAGGTAAAAATGAACATGCTTTCATTTTTATTTATTTTGATATTGCACGAACAGATTGAAAACGATTTTGCAATAATGCAAACCCACCAAACATTAACGCTCCGTAAACTGTTGTTCCGGCTAAAAAATTAATTTCAAATGGAATTGCTACTACGAGGCAAGTCCAAAAGCCAGTTAATGTTTTCGGGTACATATCACCGATATACCACACTCCAAAATCAGTAACGATCCAATGTATCAATACAACAACAATTGTTGAAAGAATGAATTGCTTTAATGATCTTTCCGGCTTCATCCACTTCCCAATCAATGCCATCAAAGCAAATGCGCCGTATGTCCAATAAAAGCCCATGTAGAATAACTCCCATTTGTGATAACAAAAACCTGATATTGCTATATCGCTTATCCAAAGTGTAAACAATGGAAAAAGGAATGATTTGTAGCGTGAAAAATAAGCTCCGCCAAACAATGCCATTGCTCCAATCGGCGTGAACGTACTCATTGGCGAGCAAATAGTTGTTGCTACTGTAACACGAATTACAGCAATAGCGATCATAAATAATGCTATCGCTAATGTTCTGGATGAGGTGAGTTGTTTATTCATACAATTGAGTTTATTCTTAATAATTAAATCTTACGCCAGCGATAAAGTTAAAGCCTTGAGTGTTATAACCATTTATTTCAGTATACTTTGTATTGGTTATATTTTTTACGTCAGCAAATATGGTAAAATATTTTTTCAACTTATACTCAGCATATCCACCTAACAGGAAATAACTTTTCAATGGAACATCAGGCACTTGGTATCCACCCAGGTCAAACGTGCTACCTACATATTTACCGCTCAAACTAACCTGAAAGTCTTTAGTAATGTTATACGCAATGTTAATATTGAGGTTGCTTTTAGGGCGTTTTAATAAATAAGTATATACAGTATCGTTATTATCTATCCTATTTTGCGTTTCTTCATCGCCTGTTACAAATGTATAGTTTGCAAGTATCTGAAGATTTTTTACAGGTTCTAATTTTGTTTCGTATTCAAATCCTCTTGCCTGTTGATGACCGAAATTGTAATACTGGAATGTTATATAATTGAATGCAATACCGCTCTTTGTATCACGACAGAAAAACACGAATCTATTGCTGAATTTTTTGTAGGTATGCTCAATTCCTAGTTCGTAGCTTGTTGATTTTTCAGGTTGCAGATCTTTATTTCCTGCAAAAGGATCATAAAGTTGGTAAAGGCTCGGTGTTTTAAATCCACTGGCAATGCTTCCAAAAGCTCTGAAATGATCATCAATCGCATAAGAAGGATTAAATGTATAAGTGTAATTACTTCCATAGCGTGAATGCACATTTAATCTGCCACCAAGCTCAACATTTATTTTATCATGATTATATAATAAAGACGTATACATCGAACCCTGGCTCATAGAACTATCAGGAAAACTGCTGCTGTAAGGCCCGTAACCACTCACCGACATATATTGATCATTCATTAAAGCATACCTGTAATCAGCGCCTTGCAACAAAGTAAAACCTGCGCCCAGCTTAATACTTGCATACAATTCAACGTACTGTGTTTTAGCAAAATATTTATTGTATAAATAATAACTGAAAGGAATTTTATCTACACTATCACGTTGATTCGATCTATTTGTCTGACTAAACTGATAATTACCAACCAAAGTAACCGCATCATTCTTAAACTGAAAACCCCCACCTGTAGAAAGATAATTATTCTTTATAAAATCATTTGTTTCATCAGAAAAGGCAGCTGCATCTATACCTGCTTTGTAACGGCTGTACATCACATACGTTTTGAATAAAAGATTTTTTGTTGCTTGATATTGTACTGATGCATTCGTTGCATCGCTGCTATAGCCATCTTTATCATCAACAGTGAATGTATCTTTTGCAGTTGAAAATCCATCCGTAGTAAGCTTTGCATAACGTACTGTGTAAATAAATTTATTCACTTTACCGTACACCTGCACGTTGCCTTTGAATGTATTGTATGTTCCGCCGGCAGCAGTAATTTTCGTATTGAAAGGTTTTGAAACATCATTTTTAATAGTGATAATATTGATAACGCCTGCAATAGCATCACTTCCATATAAAGTAGATTGTGCGCCTTTGCATATTTCGATCTTTTCTACATCATTGATTGAAAATAAATTCAGGTCAAAATCACTGTTAATCTGCGATGGATCATTCACCGGAATTCCGTCGAGTAAGATCAATACTCTTCCTTCGTCTGCCCCACGCATGAAGATTGTCTGTGGCGTACCCAATGCGCCACTAGAGCCACTAACAACAATACCTGCCTGCTCGTTTAAAACTTCAGCAACAGTTTTACCGCTGCTCTTTTCAATTTGTTCTTTGCCGATCACAGTAATCACTTTGCCCGTGCTGTTTTGTTTTTGTTCCACTTTGTTTGCAGTGGTAACAATTACTTCGCTTAACTCTTTAATAGTACTTGTCTGTGCTGATGATTGCATGGCTGCAAACAGCGAGATGATAGTTAAAATTTTTTTGCTCATTCTTTTTATTTAATAAGGTTTGAAAGAATGAACCTTCGAAAAAATGAAAGATCAGGAAATGAAATGAATCTACTGCAGTCAGATCTTTTTTCATCCCGGCTTTTCTCCCGAAAGCTCGTTGATTAATGTTTTTGATCTGGCAGGTCTTCTGGCTTGTTCTGTTGTTTATCGCCTTCCCATCCCGCCTTGGCGGACAGTGGCATGAAGAATAAACAAACTTAATTAGAACTTACAGCTACGGGGATAGCTCCGGATTTGCACCGGAATTCCCTTTTAATCTATTCATCTTATCAAAAAGATAAACTAGAACCAAATGCGACACGAAAGTATATAATTAAATTTTATGCGGAAATTATATTTTTTCCACAGCGATGAAAAGCAGCGTCATTAAAGGGATTGAATGAATTTGATCAAGCGATCTCTATCTGCTTTGCTTAACTGCATGAATTGATTCTTAGCATTTTGTGCTTCACCACCATGCCAAAGAATAGCTTCTTCCAATGTTCTTGCACGGCCATCATGTAAGAAATAAGGAACACCATTTGCTTTCTCAAGCAAACCAATTCCCCAAAGTGGAGCAGTACGCCAATCAGCGCCGCCGGCTAAATAATCCGGACGGCCATCTGCAAGGCCTGGTCCCATATCATGCACTAAAAGATCTGTGTATGGATGTATGCGTTGGTTGGATAAAAGAGGCATTGTCAGATCAACTCCTGTTTGAACAGTTGGTTGATGACAACCTGTACAATTCAATTGTTTGAAAAAATATTCACCACGCTGCACATCAGGATCGTTGATATTTCTGCGTGCAGGAACAGCTAATGTTTTTACATAAAAAGTTGTTGCGTTTAAAATAGTATCAGCAAGTTCAGGTTCAATATCTCCCTGAACACTATTCATCTGTGTTTGTCCTGCTGCACTTTCAAATGGTTGTACATAACTGGTAAGTCCCATGTCCTGTTGATAAGCTGTAGCAACTTGTGTAAGAACAGATGCTGTATTCGCTTTCCAGCCAAATCTTCCTAATTGTTTTTCTTTTGTATATACATCATACACATAGTTTGCTTTACCACGAATACCATCATTGTTTGCATCATTAGGATCTTGAAAAGAAAGAACAGTGCTTTCAGGGATCAATTCAAGTAATCCCATTCCAACAACAGGAGGAGCCAATCTTGGTGAATACATACAATTGGGTGGCAATGTGGTGTAAGGGCTTACAACTTCGTATATGGGTTGCCGTAATGTTACAATAGAACCATCAGGATATGTTACGGGGACATCTATGTAATTTATATTAACATGCACTTCAGGCTGAGCACCAAGCACAGCTTGATCTTGTAGTTGGCCGCCAAAACCAGGAACAGCCAATGGGCCGCCGTTTGCATCAGCACCGGGCAAGCTTATTCTCATTAATAATCCTGAATTGGAAAAGCCTGCTGTTGGAATTCCTTCTCCATCGTTGCGATGACAATTAATACATGAGATATTATTGAAAACTGGACCAAGCCCTGCAAAAAGTGGAGCAGGTGGCGCAACAAAAACTTGTTCAAATGCTTTATCGCCTACTTCATGCACATGCAGATCACGTGCACTCAATCCCTCAATCGGATTTGTTAATGCGTGTGATGTTGCATCAAAGATCGTAGCATCGCCTCCGCTCAGGCGAATGTCATAGCCATTATCAGAAAAAACGCTGGCCTTGTTACACATAGTGAATGTGATAACAAGGACAGCCAATGCAGAAATGATATAAAACTTTTTCAATGATTAATCTTTTACATTGGTTACAATAAAATCATGAAGATCTCCATCCAGCAATTCTTTCAATGCATTTATCTGGTTGATCGTTTGTTGAACTAATGTACGTTGATCAAAGATCGCCTGTTCATAAGACACCGTAATGTTATCAAATGAATTGATAGCAGCATTTAACTGAGATTGAATTTGATTATCCAGGCTTTTATTTTTCAATGCTACTAAATCTTTCAATCCTGTTCCGCCATTCAATCCAAGATAAACATTGCGTACACCAATGATATTATTTTTAAAATCACTCAATGTATTATTAGAATAAGGTGATTCAGTAATGCCTGAATCTTTTGCCTCGAATGGCTCTAGCATTTTACCACCACCTACTTCATCACATATATCACTCATCGCACCATTGATCGCTAAAAAGAGATCTTGTTTCGTTGCAAACTTCGTACTACCGTTGCCGGCAGTTAATACTTCTTCAGCAAAATTTGTTGGTGCGCTATTCCAGCTTTGATATAAAGGTTGAACATTATTATATAAAATATCAGCAGATAAATTCAGTGCATATTTTAATAGGCGTGGGGTTAATTCAGCAACAGTGCGGCCTTCACCATGTCCAAAGATCACGTACTCTAACGGATGATAACCACGTAATGATTGAGGAAGTGCAGCAATATCAGAAATTTCCAATGGATTATTACTAGCTAATAATGAATCGATTTGTGTGTAATCAGTTGGCCATGTATCTGTATTTGGATCATAATCATTGTCTTCAACCGGGCCAAACAAAAATCCTTCTGATTGCTCCCATGTGTTGCGTATATTTCTCCATGCAGTTCTTGCTGCATTTAAGTTTGCATCCGTTGTGCTTGAATTCAACGTGATAACACTGCCATTCAATGCAACTGCGGCATTGGTAAGATTGCTGTATTGCCCAAGTGCAACATTATTTACAAAATCATTCACTACTGTTTGCTCCTCTGTTGCAAAATCAGAAGATGATTGATTCACAGATGCTTTATTGCAGGCTACAATTGATAATGATATGATACAAAGTGGAACAAATATTTTTTTCATTTTATTTTCTATTAAACATTTATGATAAGGGTAGTTTGAGAAACAGTCGTTTTAAATCTTTTGAGCGGCTCTTCTGCCGGGCCTTTTCTTACATTCCCTTCTTTATCAAACACACTGCCGTGAAGATTGCATGTAAACCCATTACCGGTAGAAACAAGCTGATTACTTTGATGCGTACATTGCATCAGCAGTGCCAGGTAACCATCATTATTTTTTTCTACAGCGATATCATAATTCCATCCTTTAGGTCTTACAAATTGAAGAGGAGATTTATCAAATAAAGACAAGGGAACTTCGATCTCGTTATTTTTTACTTCCGTTTTAAAAATCGAATTGCCGGCAGCAGGGCTGCAACTATTCATGAACGTTAGTAACAAACCTGCTGAACTTAATAAACAGATCTGGCATGAAGTTTTTACAAAATCTCTTCTTTTCATTTTTATTTATTTAAAAAGAATAACCAATACCTAAATTCAATACCTGGTCATTCTGACGATAAGGCAATGCATTGGGTGGTGGATTGATTACTAGTGCAGGGTTTTGCGGACCTGTATGCACCAATCGTACATCTGCTTTAATAACTACATTCGGAATTGGTAAATACCCAAGACCTAAAAGTAGATGCGATTGTTTTTCAGTACCATCATAGATTCCAAAAGGTGCCGCAGGAATAGAACTATTCAGGTCGAATGCTTCATATCTCACAAAAGAGATCAGCTGTGCTTTCTTTTGTTTTTTATACAAAAGATCATAAGCAAGCTCTCCGTAAGTGCCATACATACCTGTTGCAAGATTCTTTGCATATGCAGCATTCACTTTATCAGCTTCGGGATAAGAGATGTATGCAAACAATGCCTTTGCAGAAAAAGCATTCTTGCTATATTGAAGATCGCCTTCACCAAGATAAACAGGCGTTCCAAAGCCACCACTGTTCAATCCCAAACTATCAGCTGCTCTTTTGCTTAAACCAACAGTGCCGCCTGCATAACCTGAAATTTGAAACTTGAAATTTTTCACATTGTATTGAAGCGCTGCAGAGATCGCTAAATTATTAGCTGTTGCTGTACGGCCTTCTGCTCTTCCTTCACGAATGCCGCTACCATGTTCAAAGCCTTCATTATTCAATCCATTCATTAAACCGATAGAATAATTTAAAGGAATTGAATTTGCTGATCCGTAAAAAGCAACACCTAATTCACGCCATGTTGCAGGGATCACTATTGTTTCAACCAATGGACGTTCAACGCCATTGAAATTTACAGGCAAATGATTTTCATTTAATATCCCAATTCTTGGCACAAATAAACCTGCAACGATATATTGTTTCGGGTTAAGATCGAATTTAATATATGCTTGTTCCATTGCAACTTCACCACCATCAGTACCACCTTCTACTTTTGCATCTTCAACTTCCAGTTCAGAAAAGAAAGAAAGTTTATCTGTGAAACGATGTCCAACAAAAAGAACTGCTCTGTCTAAATTCATTGTTGAAACACCGGCATTAAAATCTCTTTGATAAGATGCACTTCCATAACCCGAGATCACTGTTTTGGAGTTTGCAGCTCCTGCATTCAGTGAATCTTCATTTGTTATTAATTGTTGTGCCGGGGAAATTTTTTGAGCCTTTGTCAGTATACATAAACAACTGAAGGCTAATACGAAGGATAATTTTTTTGTCATGGCGCAAAAGTGCCGCAATACATTAATTATATGCTTTCAAAATTGGGAAAACGATTTATACAATCGGGAAAAAATTAGAGAACCAGACTTGAAAATCAATTGATTATTAAAAGAAAAGAAAGGATTTAATTTTTATTCAAGAATTTTTCCTTGCAAAATAATTCTTTACACTTTCTGTAAGCTTTTGCAACAGCAAGGATTTCCCGTAAGAAACTGTATCAGATACAAAACCACTTTTTACATCTTTCCAATCATACTTCATGATCTTCTCCAATTCCTTATTGCGTTTTTGAAGATGAGATTGATGTTCTTTTAATTCTTTTATGTTTTTAAATTTCTTCATCTTCACTATCAAACATTCTTTTGATCATTGCATTCATAATAGGTAAACGAATTATTTTTTCTCTTGCAGACCATATTATTATTCCTAATAAAAGATAAAAGCCTGCTACGATCAAAAAACCTGCATACATTTTTCCGATCCATGCTGATAATAATAATGCAATTGCAATACCAACAAATATCACAAAAAAGAAAAGGACAAATAGAACAATAAAAAAAGCAAGCAGGCTTGAAATAACTTTAGAACTTTTTTCGGCAAAACTTAGCTTCACGCCTTTAATACGATTGTCAGCATATTCTTTTACATGCGAAATCAGTTCTTCTATTTTGGTAAACGTTTCTTCCATTCCTGCTTGCTTTTGCAAATATTATAAGGCAGCTTCTTCCTTACCATTTTTAGTTGCATGATGGAACATGCTTCTTCCCTTCTCAAATTTTTCTTTAACCCCGTCTGTAAATTTTTTGCCGCCTTCTGATATCTTTTTTCTTGTTTCAGATCCTTTATCAGGAGCAAACAATACTCCCAATATTCCACCCACTGCTGCACCAACAGCGAGTGCTGTTAAAATTCTGCCTTTAGTGCTCATAACATAAAATTTAAAAGATGAAAAAATCAGTTACTCTAAGTTAGAAAATCTTCTGCACTAATAAGCGACAAATATCAAGCCAGTTGATAATTATACTTTTAACAGAAAATAGAAATTGCATGTTGTCATCTTTCTATAAACGAAGAATGACCACCCAATAAAGGATGATCATTCATAAAAGGAAAACTTTTTATCTGTTGCTTTTTATCTGTTGCTTTTTATCTACCCTGATTACCTAATTGATAGAGATCACTTACCTGTTGTGCAGTAAGAGGAGTGTTAAATAATCTTACATCATCAATTGCACCTGTGATGCCATTCTGCGCCCATGGCCTGCTTGCTGCAGTCGGTGTAACATTTCCATATCCATCACCGCCTTGAAACTCAGGGAAATCATTGAAATTAAATGTACCGATTGTAACCATGTTTGCAGGTGTTGGAGTAGTAACTGCACCATTTCCTGTTGGCACTACTCTGAATGTTGATTGTGTACTTGAAACTGATTTATCAACATCAGTAAACTCAACTGAGTCTTTTAAAACACCATTAGCATATATTTTCATCGTTTGATTTGTTCCGTTTCCATTATATGTTTCAGTGATGAATGTCCAGTTGCTGCTGCCACCTGAAGCAGTATTGATGGGACCTGCAACAACGTTGTGCGGACCCGTTCCATCAACCTGCACTTGTCTTGTTTGCAATGCAAGCGAATCACCTGCAACACCATTATTAGAAAGTTCAAAAGTTACAAGACCCCAAAGATCAGGAAACCTGTTTCCGTTTACCTGGAATAAAGATCTTAGTCCTTCAGCGCCTGATGCTGTTGGCATTTTAACCCACATACTTAATGAATAGCTTTGCAAAGCAGTATCATGATTTATATTACCTATAGATGGATAAACCAAAGCTCCATTGGTGAATGTGGCGCAATTACCGATCTTACCTGCAGCAGTATAAGTTACAGTACCCACATTATAAGTGCCACCTGAAAGCGCCGCTACTCCCGATCCTTGTTCCTTATTATTTGCATCAAATGGCCAATATGCAATTAAGTTAGATGCTGCTACCTGGTTAGAACTTGTTAAGCCATCAATTGGAGGCAACCCTGCAGCAGAACTTTTCCCTGTACAGATATTGTACCAACTATTTACTCTGTAAATTTCTACACAAGTAGAATCTGTATTAAAGATCATCATACCTGCAGCAGGAGTTGCAATAGAATTACGTTGAGCAGTTGTCATACGGGGAGGGATAAACGCTTTGTTGGTTGATGTAAGATCAAGAACGCTGGAAGAATTAGGAGTTGTTGTTCCAATTCCCACCTGCGCAACAACTGAAATAACAGTTGCAAAGATCAATGCTGATGTAAGGACAAGTTTTCTCATTTGGCAAGTTTTAATGATTGGTTGTATTTTTATTTAGTTAAAAGATTTAATGGCGTTATGATGTAAGATATACATTAATTTTCGTTTTTAAAACTGTTTAATGGGTAATAATTAATTGATTACCAGCAGTTACCGTAAAATTAACGGACGGACTTATGGTAATACTCCTGCAGGACGTATTTGAGCTCAAAACAACCGTTCCGCTATTAATAATTACGTCGGTATTGTTATCAGGAACTGTTCCGCAACTCCAGTTCGCCGGGTTTTCCCAGGCATTACTGGAAGCGCCTGTCCAGGTATCAGTGAACTTAAGCGTATATACGTTACTGATAGTCCCATCAACTATACATTGATAGAGATACCCATATTTCACAGTTGCTAAATTATTTAATTGAAGTACAGCAGTAGTTACTCCGGTATAATCACTATTATTTGAAATATTTGTAAATCCACTTCCTGTATTAAGCTGCCATTGATAATTTGCACCCGTCAAATTTGAAACCAATGTTGTTGCAACTCCGCCGGGACATAACTGATAAGAGAATCCTGCAAGTATTGCAGTGCCAATTGAATTCGTTACTGAAACAGATCCCGGTGCAGCATTTGCAACAACAGCAGTAATGACTGAATCAGATACAATTGTAAATGATGATGCCGCAACTCCACCAAAACTGATAGATGTTGTACTTGTAAAGAATTTCCCTTTGATCGTTATGTATGAACCTGTAACACTATTCGTTGGAGTAAAAGATGTGATGGATGGTGTAGCAATGATTGCAACATTTGAAAAAGCAGCATTTGCAAGAACACCATCACTATGTGACGTAAGCGCCATACCAACATAAACAGTAGATGCCATAGAAACTGTAACTGTTCCTAATTGTGTCCATGTGTTTCCATCTGCTGAATAATAACTGGTAAAAACATTTCCTATCCTGGTAAGTCTTAGCCAATAGGGAGCAGTTAGCGTGTTGCCGCCAGCGTTAGTTGTTGCGCCAGCTGTTGTATTTCTATATTGAAAATTAATTCCGTTGGATGGAGTGATCAATATTGCAGCATTAGCAGCATTCCCACTTAAGTTTTCTCTTATCATTAAACCTGCCTTAGCCCATGCATTGGTGTTGTCAAGTGAGTTAACCTTTGCAGTAATTGAAACATTTCCTGAAATAGGCTGATATACATATTGAAAGGCATCTTCTGTTCCATAGATATCGCCACCCGATCCTTTAGCACTGAATATTCCACTAGTATATGTTGCGGAGCCCGGTGCTATCAATGGTCCTACATCAGTATTCTTCCATGGAGATGGTAATACATTCGCTTGTGTTCCCAGTAATAAACTTCTTGCAGAATCCAATTGCAACGAAACCAAATAATAAAATGCCTGAGTCAAACGTGATTGTTGTACACTATTCCCTGCATACAATACACGCTGCTTATAAAATGTATCTACTAATTTAAAATCTGCCTGCGTTATTCCGGACACCCCTAGCTTTTGTTGTGTATATGCAAGACAGCCATATCCAAATTCTCTTGTTGGCTCCATCATCGTTCCTTCACCATAATCATTCCACGTTGCTATTTGAATATTGGGAAGATTATAATAAAAAGCAGTATCAAGTGTTTGTTGAAAATTTGCAAGCGATGGAGTAATGGTAAAACCGCTGCCAGAGCCTTCACCACCTGCAGCATAGAAGTCACGGTAACCAATATACGAACATCCATACCATGTGGTACCAGCAGGATTATGTGATTTATAATAGTTATACAAATAAGTATTGCTTTGATACATCCATGCGAACTCGCCATTACTGTTTGAACCTGCATAATTGGTATGCGCCCACAAAGGAAGAAACGTTGGCTTCGGATTTAATACAGAAAAAACTGTTGTCCAATCGCTTGGATTGGTTATAGATTGAGGCCCGAAGTCTAACAATAATGGAGCACTATTTACATATACATAACTACTTCTGTTGAAATAATTATTTTTCAGATAAGTCATATCCGCTTGAGCTTGCGCATCATAATTTGAGGCGCCTCCCAATGTTAGATTATGATCTTCATACACAACAGCATATTTCAATCCAACTTTATCCAACCTGTTCATCATTGCTTCTGCATTGGAAACATTTTTTGGATAATCATATTTATTCATTGTTCCAGACCAATCGATAAAGACACCATCCAATCCTGAAAGCTTTATTAAAAGTAGCTGGTAGTCGATCACGTTAGTATCTGATGAGGCATAAGGCCCGATCATAGGATAATAGTAAGAAGCAATTTGCCTTCTTCCAGATGCGTCAACAATATTTGGGTTTTGATTCGTCATGGTCCAATGCTGCCCCCAGTTCCCATTATTTGTTGCCGGCGTTTCAAACCAAGGCATCATGTGCACAAATATGGGCTTGGTCACTGATTTGGTAACTGCTACAGGTGCAAATACTTTTATCTGGGCATTGCTAAAATAAAAAAGGCATACGCTAAGCGACAGGATATACAAGGACTTTCGAGTCATGCTAACTAAGGTGTTTTTGATACACAAATATACGTTTCGTTGAGGTCTGATTTTTTTACAAAACGTCTATTTATGCCAGTTTTTTGTTAACGTCTTCAGGCATATTTTTAAAAACACCTAAAAAGCACTTGTTATTCAAAATAAGCATGCAATTGCTGACATGCTTATTAATTTATTTCCTAAAACTGCTCTTCACAACTATCAAAGTCATCTATCAATACATCACTTTGATATCATTCTTATAATTGTTTGGCCCATTTACTTCAAGGTGATAAACTCCTTTTGCAAGGCCACTAACTCTGATAGTTTGATTAGCACTTCCCCCCGCATGTTGCATTTCTGTTGTCATCAATACCTGCCCGAGATTGTCAACCAAATGAATACCATATTTACCTTTATCCATATTGGTCAATTGCAATCCTATTACTCCACCACGAATAGGATTCGGATAAACTGCAATAGCAGGCGCTCCTGTTCCAATCTTAACTTTCACAGTTGAACTGTATTGAACCAACCCGTTAACACCAACACTGCGTATACGATAATAATTATCACCGCTTATTGCATTAGCATCGATCCAGTCATACGTATTGATATTAGCAGCTTCAATAACAGCCACTGTAGTGAATATCACTCCATCTGAAGATTTCTCTACTACATATTCTTTAACACTAGACTGATTAGCTACTGACCATTCCAGAGCAACATTGTTGTTCTGCTGGTATGCTTTAACGTTAGTATATGTTACCGGAACAGGAGTGCTGTTATTAAATATTAATCTGAACCTGTCTGATCGTGATGATGCAACATTGTTATCTACTGTAAATGATATGCTGGTACCACTGTTCAGGTCTACTGGTGTGCTGGTGCCAAGATAACTGTCCTGCAGATAAGCTGTTAAGCCGGCTGCGTTTAATCCACTTGGTACAAAACTGAATTTGTATTGCTGTGCTTGTAAGTTCCACATGTTATAGTAGATCGTATCACTGCTTGATATCTGCTGTCTGCCTTCGATTGATAGTATTTTGCCATCTCTTAAAATACCCATATTGGTACCGTTGTTTGACAACTTGATCGCATCATTGGCATCAACAGCATCAGAATAATTATTGTTAAATACAGATACTGTTACATCTGACAAATTAGCTGCAGACCCTTCATACAGATCTGTTGTGAGTTGACCGCCGATTCCTTCAGGGCGGAATACATCTTTATAACCGGTTGTTTTACTACCTTCTGTCAGTGTAACGGCACCTGCGCCTGGTGTTGAGTGCACAAAGAATGCTTGTCCTGTTTGTATAAGTGTATTTGGCACTCCTGGCGTATAGCTACCCAGAGGAATCAATGGTGCCCATTGTGTGCTTGTTGTTTTACTGAATGTTTGATAAGCACCCAATGAACTACCAAGATGAATCTTAGGATCCCATACATAAAATACGTCGTCTATATTATTCTTAGTCATTACAGTGAAATCTACCGGTGACGCATACACGTTACCTATTAAAGCAAATTTACCTGCAGGTATCAAGCTTGTACTGTTACCATATACTTCTACATTACCTTCATAAAGTGAACCTGCTGAACGAAGTGTCGCAATAGTTGTTCCTGCCGGAATTGGCGCAGGCGTTTCTGAGCGATTGCCTCTTACGTACAGGAAGTAACCGTTCTTAGTTGCCAATTTGCCATTAGCAGGATTATTGGTTGGCGTATTACCATTGGTTGTTGTTACATTATCCCATGTATTAGTGCTCATGTTGTAAGTCAGCATAGAAGCATCCTGTTGTTGAAAATCGAATCCTTCGTTTGCCCATGTTGAAAGATTATTGGCTGCAGTAATGATTGTACCATAGCCCGATCCATTGTTAGCTCCTCCTGTCTGACCTTCCTGCCATGCATTATTAATAGTCTGATTACTTTGTGTTGGAACAGAAAGCAATCTCCATGCTCTCGTTCCACCATTAGGCTGAATGTATCGTTCTACTGTTACGCTTCCGGAAATATAAGTTGAGCCGGACGTGTTCGATGTCACATATGCGGTACCGTTAGCATCCGATTTTAACGTTAATTGATCATTAGTATTTAAAACGCCTCCGTTTGTAATTGCTACGGATCCTGTAGATGCAATACTTAATGGCGATGCCAATGTCGCATTCGTGCTGCTGCCTAATGTAAACGTTCTGATGATTTGTGAATTGGTTGTAAACCTTAAGCTTCCGCCTGAACCTCCAAGTGTCAGATCTGAAGTTGATGATCCTGTTAATGTTCCTGCTCCGGAAACTGCACCGTTGATGGTTAATAAATTACTTCCTATATCCAATGATGCTCCTGATTGCAGGCTCAATGAGCCGATTGTTGTATTTCCTGAAAGCACAGGATAATTAGCTGAACCTGAAGCAATCGTTTCATCTTCACCACTTACAGGAGCTGTATTATCATCCCAGTTGCCTGCAGTTGACCAATTGCTGCTTACACTTCCTGTCCAAATATGAGATGACCCTGCTGCAATAATGATTGATCCATTCACAAAACTGAAATTATAATTTGCTGCGGTAAGTGTACCTGCTGATATAGTTATAGCAACAGGACTTGCTGATGGCAATGTGCTGCTTGTATAAGTAGTATTCAATGATGGTGCTCCGGAAAGCACACTTGAATTTTCACTATTTACAAATCCACTAGGCGTATACGTTAGTGAAGGTGTAGCATCTCCATAGTTCACATTTTTATTATCAGCAGTAATTGTTAGTGTTGCTTTACTGATGATTATATTTCCCGGATTATAGGTGATATTGTAATTGTTTGGATTGAAAGTGCCGCCTGTTGCTGAAGATGCAACAACCGTATTATAAGGAGAACCACTTACAGGATCATTTCCTGCAGAACCCATGCCATAAGCAATAGTTACAGTTCCAATCGTTTCACCATTTTGTAAGCTACTAAATGTAAAGGCTGTCGATCCTGAACTTCCGGTAATTGTTTGCCCGTAAGTCTTGGTTTTATCATTCGCTGTTATCGTTAATGCCGCCTGACTTACTGCACTACTGGCAATTGCAACTGTTTTTGGTGTTGCGCCTGTTGCGGTTAAATTGATATTACCCGAATAACTATTTACAGCTGCAGTTGCAGTCAATCGAACATATACTGTTGTATTTGCAATGGTGCCTGTTGAATTTATGTTGACTGAATTGCTGAAATTCGTTCCATCTAAAGAAACCTGGAATGCTGCTGATGGAGGTGTTATAGTAATACCGCCTGTAAGAATACCCGATCCACTTACAACAAAAGATGCATTTGAAGATGGAGTACCATAAGTTGTAGAAACAGAAGATGGCGATAACGTACCTACAGTTATAACAGGTGTTTGGGCTAATGCTAAGTATAATGTTGATGCACCCGTTAAACCACTGCTACTGCTTACTACAGCGTTTTGGCCACTGAGCGTTCCAACAGAACCTCCAATAGAACTAAATGATGTTACACCATTTGAAGTACTCTTGCCTATTGCATTCAATGAACCTAACGAAGCAGGATTTGATCTGCCTATAGAGAATGAAGTGGCAGAAAAAGTAGCTCCTGTAGTGATCATTTTCCAGTATTCAGTTGTACTGGTGCTTGAAAGTGTAGTTCCATCTGCCGTCCCGGGAGCCGATGCAAATGCCTGTACATTGATAGATGGTGTGCCCGATGCTATGCTGCCGGCCACGAAGGCAAATGGGAAATATCCTGTACCTGATACACCTAACGGTACCGTATAAGTGCCCGTTGATGTTGTACCCAATGTCCATGTTGCAGGCCCATTGATATATGATGTTGATGAGCCTCCTGAAATAGCAGCATTGGATGCATTCGTAATAGTTAAAAGATTGCTTGCCGTAGTCGTTAATATTCCACTGGTTAATGTAAGCGAAGGTGTGGCTGTGGCAGTTGTAACATTGATAGCTTTATCCAATGATACATTTGCATTGATCGTTACATTATTAGGATTACCGTATGTATTTCCTCCAAAAGGTGTAGTAGTAGCAGCATCAAATTCATAATTAGCTCCTGCCGTAAAGGTTTTGGTGCCTGTGGTAGTAATACTGGAAGTAATTCCGCTTGTATTGGAAGTTTTTAATGTTGCCCCTGCATTCAATGTAAAATTACCACCCCCACTTATGGCACTTGTTTTACAATCAAGTGTACCACTTACAACAAATGTTACTGTGGTACCACCATTCGTGATAGCTATGCCATTATTTAGCGATAGCGTCCTGTTTGATGCGACGGTATATGATGTTCTGCTTGAAAGTGGAGTTCCTGCACTTTGTGTATAAGAAACGCTGGCAGGGTTGGTACCAGTAAAGTTTACGAACGCTTTGTCACTGGGGCTCGAACCTGTAAATGTTCCCCCTGTTTGATTATAGCTTCCACCTATATTAAGTGTATATGCAGGCCCTGTATTACCTGCACCATTTCTCCACCCAAATGTTGAAGCGCCGGAAATAATAAAATCACCCGCCGTTGTAATGGTGTTTCCACCACAATCGCCTGAAGGTACATTTATTTGTCCTCCGTTCTTTATTTCAACTTTGCCTGTTGTTCCACTGGCAGTTCCGTTTACATTAATTGTTGTAACAGTATTATCACTAACTACTTCATCAAGATATATAAGCGATGAAGCACCATCTACAACTAAGTCCCCGGCAATATTTAATGTAATAGCCCCGGTGTTACTATTTGCATTGTCCAGTGAAAGGGTACCACCTGTCATCTGTAACGAACCTCCAATTGCAACAGTGGCAGTTTGACTGGTGAGAAGCTGGAATACTCTTCCGGAACCTCCAGTTGCCTGTATTATCAGGTTACCCTGCACAGCAGTTAATGTTCCTGCCTGGTTCCAGTTACCTGCTAATGTGCTGACATTAATGGTAAGATTTCCCCATCCTGGTGATGGAATGGTAGGTAAAGCTGCCGGTGTCGTTCCACCATTTGCCCATTTGGTTATCTGCACGGTACTGGCCGCATCAAAAGTCCTGGTAGCTCCAGGGAAATCAGTGGCAGCGCCATTACTTGTCGAACTCGTAGGATTGTGAACATAAGTACCATTACTCTTTACATTAAAATTATTGGATACAATGAGGTTGGCTGTGGATGCAGCGTTGTTGGTAAATGTACCGCCGCTTTCAACAGTTATCCTCAACGGATTGGCTCCTGTTGTTGATGAGAATGTAATATTATGCCCACTTAAAATAGAAACTTTGGCGCCGGTTCCAGGAATCATTGTAGCAGTAATCCAGTTAATACTATCGGGTGAACTTTGCCAGGTTGCAGGTGCTGACCAATCTCCTGAGGCCACATTAGACCTATAATAATCACTCGCTGCACTTACTGCTGCAATAATGGTTTGTGTTCCACCTGCTGTAGTACTACCTGATACATTACCCGAAGCAAACACAAGATTAGAAGATGTAAAGGCCGATACTGCTAAATTATTATTAACTGTTGCTCCTGAAGGTATATCTGTTGTTATCCAGAAATAACCGGATGTATTCTGTGCAATACTTTGTGTAAGTCCGGTAAATGAATGTGAGCCTGCTCCAAGTCCGGTAGTTATACTGGTTCCTATTTGCGTTGCACTCCCAAAACTGTTAGTAGCACTATAATATAACTTGAAGTTAGTTATATCTGTTCCTGAAGTTGCAGTACCCGTTGTGCTAAAATTAACGGTATTAATAATTGCATTAGTTGTAGCAATAGTAGTTTGGAAATTGTAAATGATATTGTTAGGAAAACCTCTTGTAATATTTCCAACAGCTACCTGGCCATTGGTATTATTCGCTAATGTTACTGTAGCAGGCACAACAGCTATGGTTTGTGTTCCTCCTGCAGATGTGCTGCCTGTTACAGTACCTGCTGCAAAAGCTACATTACCTGACGTGAATGCTGATACGGCGATCGTATTATTCACTGTTGCTCCTGAAGGTATATCTGCGGTGATCCAGAAATATCCTGTTGCACCTGAAGCAATGCTTTGGGTTAATGAACTGAATGAATGTGATCCTGCTCCTAAACCTGTTGTAATAGTGCTGCCGATTTGTGTTGCATTTCCAAAAACGTTGGTCGCACTGTAGTATAATTTAAAATTGGTGATATCTGTTCCTGAGGCAGCAGTGCCCGTAGTAGTAAAATTTACTGTATTCAACGTTGTTCCTGCTAATGTTACAGCAGTCTGGAAGTTATATACAATTTGATTGATTGAATTTTGTGCGATATTACCTGCAGCAATCTGGCCGCCGCTATTATCAGCTAAAGCAATCGCAGGAGCAACAATGGTCTGTGTTCCACCTGCAGTAGGTGTGCCTGATGCTGTGCCTGATGCAAACGTAAGGTTAGAAGCTGGCATCGCTGATACCGCAATAGTATTGTTAGAAGTAGCCCCCGAAGGAATATCTGCTGTTATCCAGAAATATCCAGTTGTGCTGACATTAATTTGTTGTGTTAAGGATGAAAACGAATGAGATCCTGCTCCCAATCCTGTTGTAATGCTAGTACCTATTTGCGATGCTCCTGCAAAGCTGTTGCTTGTATTATTAAAATAAAGCTTAAAATTCGTTATATCTGTTCCGGAAGTTGCAGTTCCGGTCGTTGTAAAACTGACTGTATTAATAGTAGCATTAGTTCCGGTTATAGCAGTCTGGAAATTATAGATAATATTATCGTTGGTATTCTTTCCGATATTTCCAGCCGCTACCTGCCCACCGCTATTATCGGCCAAAGCAATAGTAGGCGTAGTGATCGGCGAAGTAATAACGATATCATCTACAGATACTGTTGCACCATTATACCAAAACGCAAGCTGCAGGGGTTTAGAGGCAAGTGTTGCTGGAACTGTGTATGTAAATTGAGCATACGAACCAGATGTTGTTCCTGCACTATAATTACTTGAATTATTTGAAAACATTACAGAAACATTCATCGGATGCCCGGCAGCATTGTTATATGTTGCTGGCATTGCACTCATTGGAAAAGATGTGTTACCGGAAAGAACAGAGCCCGTAAAAACTGTTTTTAATCCAACTGCAATGCTTCCCTGGCCTGACCAAAAAGTAACTTGAGAAATTCCATTAGTAATAATTGGCGTGGCCAGATACCCCCCCTGGCTGCCTAAACGAATACATTTAGATTGTGAATGCGGAATTGGTGCTCCGCCACCTGCTCCTCCTCCCAAATTTGTTCCGGTTGTAACTGATGCAGTACCCCAAAGATACCATATCCAATTACTTGTACTTGCCGGAGCATTAGTTGATACAGATTTGGTTGTGCTATTATTTGAGGTATAAAGAGTAATGGATTGACTTGCAGCAGTAGCAGCAACATTTATATTATATGGCAAAAAAGAACTATTTGTACACGCTATTAATGCCCCATTTGTTGAAGTAACAGTGTAGCCGGTAGTATTTGTAGCATTCATTGCTGTATTTGCATACGCCGACTCCTCAAATGTTTCAACAATAATCTGCGAATGCACAACATTACTTATCAAAAGAAAAATAAAAGAGAATAGAACAAGCTTTGATTTATTCCATATACTTTGATGAATTAAAATTTTACTGGAAATAGAATGCAATAATGCAGAGAATGGTAACTTTTTTTTCATATTCAAACGTTTAGACTTTAAAACATAATCGTTAGTTATGGGCTCATCCAAATAATAGATAAGTCCACAGATGGCGTTAAATACTCAAGCAGGTTAACTTAAGGATATAGGGATGCAACAAGATCAAAACGATAAAGCATGAAAGCTTTAAGTCTAAGGCAGTCTTAAAGGGTCTAAAAAAGAAATAAGGGGAGTTTCTTTTTGATTACGCAATCGTTCCCGGCAAAATAATAAAATCGTCAAGACACACGCAATTAATATAAAGGATGTATAAAAAATAGCAGCCTTAATAGATCAGCTTCTGTTAACAAATCATTAATAATCAATAGAAATCAATTATATTAAATGAAATCATATATATTAAAAAGACAGCCTTAATAAAGTTTTAATAAAACGAACATTGGGACTAATCGCTTAGTCCCAATGAATTAACTATGAAGAATTTTAAAGCTGCTTAATACATTACTTTGATATCATTCTTATAATTGTCCGGTCCGTTTACTTCAAGATGATAAACTCCTTTTGTAAGATTGTTTTTATACCTGATTATTTGGTTAGAACTTCCTCCGGCATGTTCTATTTCAGTGGACATTAAGACTTGTCCAATATTATCTATCAGTTGTATATCATATTTACCTTTAGCCATGTTCACCATTTGCAGGCTGATCACTCCGCCACGTATTGGGTTTGGATAAACTGTAATGGAAGGTATACTAGTACCAGTTTTGACTTTTACTACGGCGCTATATTGAACCGCCCCATTACTAACGACACTGCATATACGATAATAATTATCCCCACTTATTGCATTTTCATCTATCCAATTGTATGCATTACTCAGGTCACTTGCTTTTACTGTGGCTACCTTAGTGAAAGTAATTCCGTCAATTGATTTTTCCACTTCATATGCGCTAATGTTTAGTTGATTGGTTACTGACCACTCTACGGACACACCTCCATTTTGCTGGTATGCCTTAACGTTAGTATACGTTACCGGAAGCACACTTGTTGGTTCAAACACCACCATAAAACGATTTGCTGTTTGTGACGCCGCATTGGCATCAATACTAAACGCTACTGTAGTTGTATCTGTAAGACTCAACGCTGTTGAATCATTTAGGTAACTGTCCTTTAAAAATGCTTTTAACCCTGATTGTGACATGGAAGCAGGAATAAAACTAAATGCGTAATTCCGTTGAGTTGATTTTGTAAGATTTAAGAACAAAGTATCTGAATTAACTATCACTGGTCTTCTTTCTATCGAAAGCACAGAACCATTACGAGATAAGCCGAAGGTTTCATTGATATTCGGAAGCTTTGGTGCATCAAAGAAATCAACACATGAACAGTATGCATTATCATATTCAACAAGATTTCCGTCAGCTAAAACATTCGCTTTACCGGAATTCACTAAATATAGGTCGGTACGGAATGATACTTCGACACTTGCCGGACGGAAAACCAAATTATTATTTCCTGCAGAATCAATGGATGCCTTACTGTTTTCAGTAAAAGTAACGCTGCTTGCTCCTGCACTGCTTAAACCACCAAACACAAGAAAAGCTTGTGATGACTGTATATATTGATTTTGATTCGAACCCGATGAAGGAGATGATACAGCATAATCATGTATACCATCGAGGGTAACATATCCACCCACCTGGTTTAATCCCGGATCCCATGTATATACGAACGGAGCAATATTGGTAAAATTAACTTGCCTCAGATCTACAGGCGACACATATGGATTGCCAATCATAGCAAATTTCTTATGTGCAGTATCAGGTGATGATTGAACATTAAATACCTGCGTACCTGTTTGCAATTTACCTGTTGCACTTAATGTTGTATTATTAATATCAACACCCCCGAAATCAGGATTTCCTATTGTCAAAGTATCTCTATCTCCACGAACAAATATAAAATAAGGCTTGTTATCGGCACTACCGCTGTTTCCTGAAATTGGAACCAATGTGTTTGCAACATTAATCAAGGATGATGTTGCCTGATCAAAAGTTTTCAATGAGTAATTACTATTGATACCTCCATCAAGTCCATTAGTAGCCTTATTAGCACCCGGACCAGTGATTAATGTTCCTCTTCCTGCATTTACCAAAGGATCATAAACAGGTGCATGATCCTGCCATGTTGCGAATATGGTTGAGTCTCCGCTAACCGGAGCAGTCATTAAACGCCATGCTCTTTTTGCAGGATCAGTAATATTATTACCATCACTGCTATATGGAGCGTTGAAAAAACTTCTTATATAACGTTCAACTGTTACATCTCCTATAATAGAACTTCCTGAACCAACAGGCCCAACTTGTGCTGTATTAAAATCATCTGATTTTAATGTAAGCTGATTACCGGTATTTAGCATAGCATTATTACCAATATTTAAAGTGCCGGCAGTGCTATAATTTCCGGCTGCTATGTTTAATGGAGTAGCAAGCGTTGCGGAACTACTGTCCAGCAATGTTAAATTGTAAAGTGTTTGTGCCCCTGTTGTAAATTTCAAATTACCTGCAGCACCTGCAATAACAATTGAACACGTTGAAAGATTGCCATCAAACCCAGTTGATGATGCAGTAATTGTACCCGTATCACTGCTTACAGGGCCAAATATATTCAGTGTATATTGATCAATACTTACTGTTGCATTTCCCTGAATATCTAATCCATAAACTGAAGCATCTGCTGTTAAGATCGGATATGGTGTAGAATCAGCAGAGATCAACGCACTCTTATATTGATCAGGAGTAATTCCATTGGTCCAGTTGGCAGGATCCGACCAATCTGTACTGCCACCTTGTGGGCTCCACATAGCGATTACAGTTGCAACTATTATATCTCCCGCTACATAACTGATATTATAATTACTTGGGTTAAATGTTCCACCAATCGCCACTGATATCATCGCTTGCCCATAATAAGTGCCCACAGTATCTGTTGCATTCTTGCCTGCGCCAGGAGTAAAAGTTACAGAGCCGATCGTTTCTCCATTTTGCAATCCACTTGATGTAAACCCAGTATAAGTTGATGAACCATTCAAAACATCGCCATAATTTTTATTTACATTATTAGCAGTAATAACCAATGTTGCTGGTACAACAGTAATAGTCCCCGAAACATATGTAATAGAATAGTTACTTGCAGTAAACGTACCACCTGTTGCAGCAGAAGATGTAGACGATCCGGTAGTACCAACAATATCTGTTGCTGCAGCACCTGTTCCATAAGTCATAGTTACAGATCCGATCGTTTCTCCATTTTGCAAACCGCTTGAAGTAAAATTAGTATTACCCGAACCGGTTACTAACGTTGAACCATATACTTTATTTGTATTATTAGCAGTAATAGTTAATGGCGCAACATTGATAATTAATGTAACAGCTTTACGAGAAGAACTCAGGCATCCGCTTGTTGTGTTTCTTGCTTCTGCGTAATATGTATATATGCCTGCATTTATTGCAACAGGGGTATAAGAAGTATTACCAATTGCCAATGCTGTGCCTCCTGATGGATTAGCATACCAATCTATTGTTTCACCGGCAGCAGGAGTTGCTGTAATAGCTGTAGTGTTTGCAACACCTGTATATGTTTTGTTCTGATTACCTGTACTTGGCACAGAAGGTTGTACATTGGTTGTGAACGGAGAAGACAATACTGAAACATTTGCAGTACATCCATTCAATGTAAGGCTTGTGATATTCACTATATTAGCTGTGCCTGCATTACTCAAGGCAGTTGTCGCAAATGTTCCTGTTCCCGGAGACCCTGCAGTAAAGGTCATGCTTGCAGTTGTTGAACTTACTGTATTTGTTCCACTCACATTATATGTAACAGTATAAGTACCGCTTGCCAAAGTATATGAACTAACAGTTACTGTTGATCCACTTCCTGCACAAACCGTACTTCCACTTGCTGTTACTTGTGATGTAATTGTTGCAACCTGTGCTGCACTTAATTCAACATTATAAAGAGCAGCATCATCTAAACTACCTGTAATAAATACTGAGGATTCTGCTGTTGTATAAGTTGAACTGCCCTGAGTAACATTAGCAGGCCAACCATTGAGATAAGTATAACCAACTCTCCAGTATTGTTCCCCTGTTGCATTATTTCCTGTGAATGCTGTGCTGGAAGCCACTTGTGAACCATCCATATATAATTTTGCTGTTCCACTACTTGATATCGTAGTGGTAGCATTATGCCATTTACCATCATTATATGTATTGGGAGAAACAATGATTGGATTACTTCCGTTATAAATTCCAAACAAAATATTTCCTGCAGTATTCATCCAAACATTATGATCATAGTTTGCTGAAGTTGCACCTATCTGATTATTGGTGAATTGTAACAATCCTCCACCTGCTGAATAACCATTGGCAACTTTAAACCAGATAGATTGACTGTAAGGTTCAAAGTTGCTTGTAGAATTGAACACAGATGCACTGCCAACATTTATTGCATTTACATTTGTAATGTATTGGCTTGAACTTGCTGTTACTGAAAGTGCATTGTTAACATTACCAAACCTGTCTGTTGTTGTAGTAGGTGATCCTTGCAATGAAGCTGCATTACCTATACTTCCCAAGTCTGAGGTAGTTCCACCTGTAAAATCATAACGTATCAAGGGAGTTGCAGGAGGTGCATAAACTACTGGTCCTCCATTTACAATTATAGAGCCTGTTGCTATTGCTGCGGTACAAGATGACCCTGATGTAGTAACCGTATAATTATATGTACCCGGGTTTGCAGGTGTTCCACTGATCGTGAATGTTCCTGAACCATAACTACCAGATACTCCAGAAGGTAATCCGCTCACACTTGCACCAGTTGCTGTGCCACCGATAGTATAAGTAATATTTGTAATTGCACTATTACTACATACAGTTTGAGCATTTGTACCGGCTGAAGATGATAATGTTATTGATTGTGCACTCACCGTTATTGTACCGCTTAGAGTAGCGCCTGTGCATGAAGATCCTGATGTGGTAATAGTATAAGGGAATATACCTGATTGAGTAGGTGTGCCACTTATAGTAAATGTGCTTCCAGAGAAAACACCATTAACACCGGCAGGAAAAGAACCGGATGTAAGACTTGCGTTGGTTGCAGTTCCTCCAATTGTGTAAACAACACTTGTTATTGATGTACCTGAACACACAGTTGGTGAAGCGCTTCCTGAAGTAAGTGAAATAGTTTGTCCATTGATACTTAAGTTCACACTATTATTACTTCCTGTAACTGCAGGTGAAGTAGATATTACACGAATTCTATAGCCCGAACCATTTGCAATGGCAGATGGTAATGTTGCATTAATCGGGCTACTTGTTCCTGTTCCGATGGTTGTTGGTGAAGTAAATGAACCACTTGCATCTGATAACTGAGCCGTAAATGATGTAAGGCTTCCAGTAAAAGTAAAGGGAACAGAAACGGAAGCGCCGTTACAAAACGGTGAACCCGTTATAGTACCCGTTGTAATCGTACCTGCAACTTTTATGTGAGCAAATGTCATAAACCATGGTGAAGCAGTTCCAATATCACCGCAAGTTCCGCCATTCGTTGTTACACTCCCACCCAATGATGTATAAGAACCGGTTGCTGTTGTGCTTTTTGCTATAATATTATATGGGCTGATTGCTGATGGCTGTCCTAATGTAACTGTACTTCCAGTTGTCCCCAAACCACTTGATGTAGCTAATGACCAATAAACTGCACTATCAAGATAATCAACAGTAGAGTTATCCGGAGTACCTCCTGATGCAGAAGCAAACGCTTGTACAGTTGCAGTATCATTGGCTGTTGTATTTTTTGAACTAAATGATAGTGGAAGATAAGTTGTTCCTGAACCGACAGGAAAATTATAGGTATTTGTTCCACTGTTTAATAGTAACCATTTGACAGGACCATTTATCATATTTGTGCTGGAGCCTGTTCCTGTGATTGCTGATGTTGAAGTATTAGTAACACGAAGTATATTCGTTGGATCTGTTTGCAGAATTCCACTTGTTAATGTTAGAGATCTGGTAGAGCCTAATGTAATCGGGCTATTCAATCTTACATAAGTCCCATTATTTATAGTCACTCCCGAAAAATTACTTCCTGTTCCAAAGAAAACAACGCCGGATGATATGCTTATTGTTTGAGGTGAAGCAGATGTTCCGTTACCTCCAAAAATTACATCAGAGGGTGTAGTACTATTTGGCGAGAATATACCTATAGTACTACCTTGCTGTAGCCAATTTCCTTTTACTGTAAAAGTTTCTGTTCCATGTTTCAATGTGGACCCATTATCTATAACTATTCCACCACAGGTAAATGAACTCATCCTGGCTATTTCAGCAATACATGAAAAAGATGAGTTACCTATAAACAATGTTCCATTAATGCTCCATGCGCTTCCGTTAGGAGAAAACCCTGCACCATTGTTTACTGATGTACCGACATTTAAGATCATCACATTATTAGGATAGCCTGCTGTGGTACCAATAGTTCCTGAAGAAATGCTAAGCCATTCTAATCCGGGAGTATAACTATTACCCACACCATTTCTGATAAATGTTGAATTAGGTCCCCAAACGGGAGAGCTTGTTTGTACCGCCCATTGGTTTCCATTAGAACTTGATCCACCTGCAAGAGTTGTGGCAGATAATGTTCCATTTATTTTTATACCAGTAGTACTTAAATTTAATCGCCAATTAGCATCGCCTGTATTGCCGTCATAAATATTATAAAAAGTTGGAGAACCAGTTGTTCCGTTACCTTTAGCAGTAAATGCTCCACCGCTTGCTGCCCTGACATCTATATTACCACCATCTGACCCATTAGTTCCTGTTGTTGCAAAATTACCGCCTCCACTTGCATCAATAGTGGTGGCGGATGATGTTCCCATTTGAATTGTGTTACCTGCCCCAACATGAAAAACACCTTTTGACAAGGACAATGTACCGCCATTTGCAATGATGATTATTCCTGATCCCACTGGAGTTGATGATGCTGAATCAAGCCAAACAATATCTGAACTATTCGTTGTATTTATTGTAAGATTATTAAAAGTCGTTGTTGCACTTCCTGCAATAATACCTCCTGTACCAAAAGACACTGTTTTACCGTTATGCGTAAACGTTCCATTATTAGTAAATGCACCATTTATTACAAGATTACCTCCAGGAGTATAAGTAGATCCGCTTTTGATAGTTATTGCACCAGCTGTTATTGTACCTGAATAACTGCTTCCAGAGGTAATAGTGCCAGCACCATTTCCACCAATAGCAAAAAGATTAGTTACTGTTGCTGCAGTAGATCCTGTTGGATTAGGCGCCCAACTCCCTGACGAACTTTCATAAGAAAGATTATAAAATGTCCTACCCGTTAGTATTACTTGTGTATTTAAACTAGAGCTTCCTCTGAAAATCATCGTACTTCCCGTGCTGAAAGTAGTACTATCTATTGCTCCGGATATTGAACCTGTACCGGAATAAACAAGTGTACCTCCATTCGCTATCGTATATTTTCCAGATGTGGATATAGTAGAAGTTTGACTGGCGCCTGAATTTCCTACAATTAATGTACCTGCTACATTTGCAGTATTACTTGCCACTAAAGTTAAAGTCATCGCTGATGTCGATGTTCCTCCATCAAAGAAAGTAGAACCTGCCTGAATGTCTAAATCTGTACCTGCCATAGAACTCCCAATAGTTATAGTTCTTGTACTGCCGGGGGAATAAGTAACGTTTACTGTATTTTGAAATATCAATTGACCCAAAGTAATAGCACCGGAAGATGTACATGTTATTGCAGTAGAACCTGTCAATGATCCTGAAGTACCATCAATATCACTACCATCGAAGATTAATCTATCTGCAGATGTTAGCGTAATTGCTCCGAGACTTGCGCCGCCCACACTAAGGCTAAGTGTACCAGCATCGCCAATATTAACACTGGAGCCGCCTGCGCCTCCTACCCAATAATAATCAGTTGCAAACACAGGCAACATTATAAATATTGCGATCAAAGTAAAAAGCAATCTTTTCAGCGCAAATTTTTTCTTTGCATTATTGATTGCAATTGAATCTTTCAATGATTCATTACTACGTGCAGGTAATTGAAGAGAAGCATTACCATCGATAGACGATGTGATTACAGAGCGTACATTTTCTTGCATACAGAAGCTTTAAGCGTTAAAAAAATCATGCAGTGCATGTACGCCGATAAAGGAGTTACATACTCAGCACATTGTTTTAAGATAAGGCTTGTAACAAGATTGAATTGATAAGCATTAAAGCTTAACTGTAAACAATCCCAAAGTTGGTTTTAGAAAAAATAAGGAGGGTCTCTTCTCTGAACAATAGATGTAGAGAACAGCAAGGTAATAAAATCAACAATAAAAAAAATAAAATTTCAAAAAAAATTTAGTTGAATATAAAAATCATTTAAGCATTAATATTTTTTTCAAAAAAAATGGGGCTGAAAATCAGCCCCACCGATTAACGGATTTTATCACTCAGGTGATTAATTCATCACTTTGATATCATTCTTATAATTATTCGGTCCGTTAACCTCGATGTGATAAACCCCTTTTGCAAGGTTATTATCATAATGGATACTTTGGTTAGCGCTACCGCCTGCATGCTGTATTTCAGTAGACATCAATACCCGCCCGATATTATCTATCAAACGGATACCATATTTACCTTTTGCCATGTTTGTCAT
>JADMIO011385350.1_pt1 | contig 46779 bp, 63 predicted proteins | sample 8958161 | NCBI WGS metagenome assembly JADMIO01 (sample SAMN16585339, study PRJNA669376) | soil metagenome | isolation source: Crop rotation soil | place: USA: Cullars Rotation, Alabama | collected 2011
CACACACACACACACACACACACACACACACACACACACACACACACACACACACATGCAGAGAGAGAGAGAGAGAGAAGAGAGAGAGTGACTGCTTAGGCACATGCGAGCAAGAGCAACTTCCAACATAGCATACCCAAAACAAGCAAAGGGGCGGTTCGAGCCACTTGGAAGAACTTTAAGGCAGCTTCGTAGTTACCCGCATCAAGACATTTATCCGCGGCCATTTCATACAGGGCCTGCAGCGAAGGGAACCATTATGGTTTAATGCTGGTGATGTCTCATGAGCGGAATAAATAGAAATCACACCTCAATTGGCCAATTTCAAATAAAATGGTATCGAGGTATGGAAGATAAGGGACAGGATTATTAAGGATGGTGTTTTATCGAGTTAGTTAGCGTGAAGTTGAAGGAGGGCGTGCTGGACCTACCGAAGGGGAACATCCCAACGACCGTCCCAACCTCCAAGACAGCAGATGATCTTGAGAAAGTGCCACTTGATTGACCAACGTGCGGATGGGACCGGTCCAGCGGCACTCGTGAACTCCATCCAATGTCCATAGTAAGAAACAACACTGATAGCAGAATACAGGGAAAAAAAAAATCATCATTGTCTTGTTTGCACGCATCAATGAACAGGAGACAGCCAGAAGTTCATTAACTACACGCAAAACCGGCACGCAAGGATATAAGACAAGGAATTGGAGACAGTCAAAGATGCATCACCATATGTACATGCACACAAACCTCTGTTAACTGAGAGGGTTCGGCCGGTTGACGAGGTCCACGGCGAGGACGAATAGATGCATCGCCACTGGGCGCCTTCTTAGTCACCAGTCGCCGCACACGCGCGCCACTTCCGCTGATGATACTCGCAGCTTTCGCAACCACAGCCTAACAATACGACAAATGAATGAATGAAAGGTCAACAGAGAAAGTGTGGATAAAGTACCAACCTTTACATGACCCACCACGACGTTCTCAGAAGAATTCGTTTTCGGAGCGAGTTTCCGCAACTCAGACGTGTTGAATGCAGGGTGACCATCGACAGAGTCCATAACGTATTCGAGACCAAAGATACCACAAAGTTTCTGCTCATAAGGTAACCGCAACTCTTGCACCACCGCTTGCTCGCACTCGGCCAATAGGTCAGCTTCTTTCCTACCCATACCACCCGCGGCTCCTGAAAAAGACTCCGGGCCCTGTGATTTCATCTCGTCGATGTCTATTCGACTTCTTTTCATATCACGAATGTTGCTTGAGACGGGAGGCAGAAAAGGAGGAAGTGCGCCGCCTTTGAAATCGTTCTGTGTATCCTTTTGTGTTGATGACGATGGCCCAGAAGAAGATAGTGTAGGTGTGGCAGGAAACGCTCCAAAGTGGTGCATGTCGGACGGGACAAGTGTGGGAGCAAACGCAGTTGCTCGTTGAGAGGGAGATGTACGGTGGTCATGGGTGGGGGTCTCTGTGGTCGAAGCACCGGTAGGTGTGCGAGGCGTTTCCTTCTTTTGTGAGGGGGTTGAGGGCTCCGTTGCTGAGCTACTTGCCACTGTCCGCCCAAATATTGAGGCTGCGGTACCAACATCTGAGTCTTGATAGACAGATCTTGCCGCGATTTCAGCTAAACTCGTTGAAACCACCGACACTTTGCGATTGTCGAGAAGAAAGATGAAGTGCGGTGTGTACAAATACTCCCGTGCTCCGCCCACCCGAAAATGCTGACCAGGAATGCATACGGGAGGTCCATTAGTGGAACCCGCTGAAGAGTCACGAGGCGAGGAGAGCGGAGAGATGTGTGTGGGCGCGGGAGTTAAAGCGGCGACCGCTGAGCTCGCCACTGCATGAGGAGAAAAGAGGACGGATGGCGGTCGAGAAACATCCATCAAATGGCGTACAGAGTACAGAGAAAACGTGTGCTCTTGAGGATCGTACACCCCTACGACGGGTTGACCAAAATATTGTTGCGAACTGAGACGGCTCCCTGAATGGGACAGAACAGTAAGTTTGGGAATGGCACCTAAACCGCATACTGTGTCTCACCGTAAGGTAAGTGCTTGAGAAGAACAGGTTTGTAATCCTTATTCGACATATCATCCAGAAATGTCTGAAGGCGCAACAAACGGGTCGTCTGCTCCGTCGCCGGCTTACCGGGAGTAGCAGGCGCTGAATGCGTCTTCGTGTGCTCACTTGAACTCGTGGTTCCTGTTGGATCTTCTGTCGGCATAACTTCAACCATCTGCTCTAATAGCATGGCGTAATAGGAACCATCCAAAGTGTGAATCAACAGGACTGTCCAATCACCGTCATCGACTGAAGGCTACAGAGAAGATGTGGATGCTCAGGACAAAAAGGTCACGAAATGCTATTAAAGGCGTACCGCATCAGTAGTCGTAGTTGAAGGTGAAGTCATTGTAGGATTAGTCGGCGGCAGCATCTGTATCTTTGTCACGTCCTTTGGTTGTTTTCGACTTCGTCGAGTAAGCACGTCGAAACGCGTTACCCCGACCTTCAACTGTACAACAGTCTCCTGGCGGGTACGTAATTCAATGAAGCACAGGCTGCCATCCAGATACCCCACGATTCCAAAATCAGCTCCACCACGGCTATGCCAAAATGCGCAGTAGGATGCAGATGACGTTGATGAATGCACGTTGATATTCTGAGCGGACTTGCTGCGTGTCCGTGTCGTGATTGAAGCAGGAGTGATTTCAGTGACGTCGTTCGGAGGGCCAAGAGGGGTATCAGAGGAGGGAGTGACAGAAGATGGACTAGGTAGAGTGAATGAAGAAGGTGATCGAGGGGGAGCTTTCGTCGGAGTTCGAGGAGGAGGGCGGGCATGGGAGGGTGTTGATGCCGCTGAGACATTGAGACCTTTCACAGATGCCTTGACGCTATGATCAGAGGCGTCTGAGATTCGTCGGCCTTGAGATGTCGTGGATTTCGGACTATCTTTTGTCGTCGACGCAGAAGGAATGGCGTGAGACTCATCTGGCGAGACGGCGCCCGTCCCACTTTTCTCGCCTTCTGTATCGAGTCGCAGACGTTTTCGTAATGCCCGCGCGAATTGAACTGTATCCGCGTCAGGGTTGGACTCTTGCCAAACGGTCGGTCGCACTCCAAACGAGTGCTTTATCATGGTTAGCAATGATGGCAGTCGAGCATTCACAGCGGGTCCTTGAAGCAGCATGTTCTTTGCCACAGTGTGCGGCACGGCAGATATTGAAAGAGGATTGAGTGCGCCATTGGGACCGACACCCGGGTTCATATACAGCATGGAGTGGATGGGGAGGAGGTACAAAGTGCCATCAAGAGTCAGGGTCAAAAGCCAGTCGGCTAATGGACTGAAGGAAAGGCTGATAATCCTCTTGCTCGGTTCCTAAATGTCAACCCGAAATATTGCGGTGTAAGTTCCCCTAACATCTCCGTTTTCCATTGATTACTTACAACAAACCACGGTAGGATTCTAGTGACAGGAGGGCACCCAGCAATGTCCGCTGAATATCGAAACACCAGATAATTGTTCGAGCACGCAACTACAGAAACCTGCGCAACATCAGCCACCATAGGGGACGGTATCAGTTTGTATTGGCACATGCGTACACACATTAATGCAGCGCAAAAAAAAATTGAGGCAGGACCACACACCTGTGTTCCAATTGACTTCCGCAGATGAGGATACTGTCGACGCGAAATGGAACCTCGAGCAGAAGCCACGGCACTGATTCCGATTTTGGGATTTCGTTTGGAAGAACCTATGAAAACGTAACAGGTGCGGATACGGAATGAGATGAATTATGTGAAAAAGACAGTCACTCAAGGCACAATCAGAACTCAATCAGGAGAGTATCTTCTCAGGAATAACACATACATGCAACTTTTTCAGGACATAGCACAGGGAGATGAAATCATAAATACCATCTTTTCCTTTATCATTATCGGTGCCGACTTCAATGAACGGGAAGAGCGAGAAAAACGGAAAATGGTCGGCTCGCGAGTTGGAAGATGACACAGACGATGCAGAGGGTAACTGCCGTCCATCACTCATGCTTTGCTTGGGTATGTGTGTGCAGTTTGCTCTGTGCTATGGCATCTTGAAGATACACATCTACCGTCTACGTTGGTCTGTGCCGACCACGACTGGACATTCTTTGTCCATGGGTCATCATTGCCGTTGCAACTGGTTCCGCTCTATAATGTCATCGCAATCCCTCAGGAAAGGAAGGTCGAACGTGTGCTGGAGAGCAACAGTGGTGACGTCTTTTGGTTCTAGCTTTCGTTCCTGTGTAGTATCTGCTTTTGTCGTCTTCTTTGCTGCCCGATGAAAGGTATTGTCAGAGGAATTCTATTCTCTCAACGCATCCAACACGTGCTGACGCGGCTCAAAACGAACGTTAAACTGAGCGGGTTGAGAAACCATTGTGCGAATGTCATCTACGAAAATAAGAGATGGGGGCCCCAGACAACACTACACATCAATTCCGACACACAGATGACAGATTACACACGTCTTCGAGCTCGATGGTGGTGTCTGCATCGAGGAATGGCTGACGGGCTCACATTATCCGAGGATCGGTCGTCGGAATCGATGACTAAGAAGTCGGATAATGGGTGATTGCGCGCATGGCGTTTCTGGCCATTCCCGATGTCCGCGCGCGGAAGTTGGAGTGGTTTTGGTGCTTGTTTGTGTGTATGTGTGCGTTGTGTGTTTCCTCCGTGTGTTGGTTTACGCGCTCTCTTTGCACATACACTCACATTCTTACACAGACTCGGTCCGGAGTAAATGTGGAATGCGTTTTCTTGGCTGATGTTACAGAGTTGAGGCATTGCCTCTGCACTCTTTTCTGCGAAGAGTCGCGGTTGCACGACGATCGGTATCAGGACCACGTCGATGTCTCGCGCACTTCAGCTCGCCCGTGCGTGTATTGCGCACAAGCGAAGTCACCCATCGCTTCCTCATCATCCGCGGATTTCCAGCATTTCCTTTTGTGATTTCCATTCGCATGCAATCGTTTCCGCTGGTCGCCATGCGTACGGATCTTCGAGTTTGTCGTTGGCTATGGGGCACGGGATGGTGCCATGTGTGCAGCATCCAGTACCAAGTTTTCGACCTTTAGCCAGTGTTTTGCTGGAACATAGACGTTTTTCGTCCAGCACAAATGTGCTGCGGAAGAAACGGACTCCAAACGTTTCCCAGACCGAGAAAGATGCGAGTGTTTCGTGGTCGCAACCATCTGTGCACATAGAACAGCCCCAACCTGTGCAGAACGATACTCCCGCTTCTGTCGTCAATGGCAGTGCTCCACCACTGTCAGTTGTTGATGATGACGTTGTTGGTGCAATCAGAAGGCGGCTGAGAAAAGAGACCGGTGGGGCGGCACCGCCGAAGCGCACGGATGACATCCGATTCAATCCTTTAGCGATTGCGGGGGCTTCGGAGGTTGTTTCATCACAGACATCCCAGGCGCCTGCTTCCGCGCCTGATCCACCCAAGATGGGCGTCCTGCAGTTTCTCGCGGGAGAAATTGACGCACCGTCTTCTGATCCGCCTTTCGAGGATCCGGATCCAAGTAGGTGGCTTCCGGTGCCAGGTTTGCCTTATGAGCTCGCGCCTGCCCGCGCCGTTCGCTTTGGCTCTCGGGCTAGGAGACGTGCTCGCAACCGACTGCCACAAAGTTCTTTGCAGACGGAAATTGTTACGCCGTCTGCCTCGAGTCCGAGTGAGCGACCGCTGCGTGCTAGCATGTCGAAGCCGGAGAATGCGAATGTGCCACAGACTTTCCAAGCCGTTGAACCGCCAAAGGCCCACTCACGGACGCAGAAAATCCATGAAGAAACGACGGCCTCCTCTGCTACAGACTCAATGAAATTGCAAATCCATTCAGAAACGACCATCTCGTCTGTCTTCAAACGAGCCGAGGCAGCGAAGGAAGCGGCAAAGGCGGCCGCACAAGAGGGTGCAGAGACGGGATCTGTGTCGACAATGACTACGCGCAGTGAGCCGCGCCCACGTGGAAGGCCCCGGAAGTTGGTCGCTACTGCCGCCGCACATGACAGCGTTGAGGCAGGTTCTGTGTCTAAAATGGCTGTGCCAAGTGAACCACGCCGACGTGGAAGACCCCGCAAGTTGGTTGCTGAGGTGGGCGCAAAGGCAAAGGACCGCGTCGAGGACTCGGCCTCTCCACCGCCTCAGCAAACAACGGAAGCCAAGGCTGACCCAATCGAAGCCAAGGCCGAGAAAACGCATCCTGCACCAATGGAATCCAAGGCCGAGCCAACCGTGTTCAAACCCCAATCGGAATCCAACGGCGAAAGAACGCCTCTGGCACAGACTGTCGCAACATCTTCCGAGGTCCAGTTACCCTCAACTACGGAGCAAGTTTCCACGAAGAAACCGCAGAGTGTGGAGAAACCTGCAGCTGCTGAGTCACCATCAGTCGCGGATCAATCGCGTCCCATTGTCGACCAGCAGCCTGCGAAGAGTCGCCTTTGGGTGAGCGGAACCATCAATTGGCCGAATTTGGTTGCCGATTCTTCGCCTCCACCTGCCAAATCTGACGCATTGCCTGCCGGTCGTATTGAGAATGTGCCAGCTGCGCCAGACATGAGGAAAACTTCACCCGCAGCGAATGTACCTACTCAGATGGCGAGTGCGCGTACTGTTGCTACTGAACAGAGCCAGCAAGCACCGCACGCGCCCACGAAACTCTCTGTGCCTCCGCCCGGACGTGATGTTACCCCGCCCAGCCGTCCTTCTGCTTCCCAGAGCGAAAATGCTGCCGACAATTCGCTGGAGACCTTGTTTGACTTTTCGGCAACCGCTTCCCACGATTCCAGTGTGCCGCCCCCTGCGACGGACAGTCGCCGTGGAACAACCCTCGAGACCATCCTCCGCTTGGACGACAGCGAAGACATCGATATGCCGTTGGATGACGGTCTTGAAATTGACAAATTGTCGTCGACACCTGCGGTGGATGACCGTCCAAACACAGCACGGACCCCTCTATCCGGTGCAGCTGAGGCTGTGGCGCCAGTGTCGACTCGAGATGGTCCCCTTGGCGATTTCACTCGGGGAATGAACGACCCTGTATTCAGCCCCGAGCTTCATGTACCCCGCACTGACACGCCTTCCACCTCTTCCTTTTATGAACCCCTTGGGGCATTTGCGGTTACGCCCAGAGGCATTCCTCGCGCTGTCGTACGCGCTCGTCGTGTGGCCGACTTCACCTTGAAACGCGAACCTAGCCGGGTGCCATCCGTAGTACGCCGTGCACGTACCCAGAGAGAGCCCTCTGAAGTTGCTTCTCTATCTGAGCCTTCAACACCAGTTATGGCAACCTTCATCGACTCGTCACCTCAAGGAGTAAAGTCACCCGATGCAATCATGAGAGTGGGCAACACAGCTATAGACCCTACCACGTTTGCGAAGTCGGCCAGGTTGTCAGTAATGCAGTTTAATAAGCGCTTGATGGTGCTGGCGCAGCAGAAGAATTTCACGGAGATGCTTGCTTTGTTCTTGCAAATGCAAGACAGCCAATTCGTGAAACCTTCTATTCACACTTACGTAATTACCATGCAAGCATTTGGCAAAGCGGGGCAACTGGATGCCATGGAAGAACTCTATCGCAGTTTGCAGCGAAGTGGAATAGGGCCGACGACGCATGTCTACACCACAATCATGGAACCGTATTTAGAGCATAACCGCATCACCAAGGTGCTCGAAGCGTATGAAGATTTGAGAAGAGCTCGTCTCGTTCCCCATCCAGCCATCGCAGATTTGGTAATGCGAGCTTTGGCGCGAGTCGGAGACGCTGAGTCGGCAATGCAGATGTACGATCTGGAATTCCGTCGATATCCTCACGTTGTGAGTGCGGTAACACCCGAGCAAATCATTCGTAAGTTCTGCAACGAGAAGCACATTGATGGCGCGTTATTCATCTTGCGGCACTGCTTGCGGCGCAAGCACCCCATTACTATTGTAGCTGTGAATGAGATGATTGAGGCGTGCTTCCAGGCTCAACGCGCGACAGATGCCGTGCGAGTCTCGGATCTCGCAGCCGAACATGGGGTAAAGCCAGTGACTCTCACCATGAATTTACTGATGCGCGGACTGATGAATTCTGAGGACGATTTAAGTGGGCCTGGCATAGCATTGCGCGTCTACGGCGAGCTGCTTCGGCGCTTTGAACTCGAGCCGGATCGTCATACGTACAATTTGCTGCTGCGCGCTCATGCGGAACTGGATCAGCTGGACTCTTGCTACCGCTTATTGATTCGCATGAAAGAGGCCGGCATTATCATCGGAGAGACTACCTACGCATTGATATTTGGTTCGGTGAATGGTTCCCAGAAGAATGTGTCGAAGGTGGAGCATTTGTGGGAACATATGCGTTTTCAAGATCGAATAGGTCCCACGTCATTTGCCTATCAAGCTCTTATGAGGATTTACATCCAGGCAGGAGCTTGTGTGAAGGCCACGAGGATATTCGGAGCCATGGAGGTGGATGGTGTTCCTGTGACTTACGGTACGGTTTACTTGTACTTCAGGGCGATGGAGCATCATCCGAACGCTCTAGTGTCTGGTACTGCGAAGTCATATCTCGCGGATTTTAATGCTTTACGCGCTCTCGATGCTGATCGAGAGGCACTTCGTCAGAAGCAGGATCAATTGCTATATCGTATGCCTGGTACCATAGGTCCGCCTGAGCCCGGTGAAGACGAGCCGCCGAAAGATGAAAAGGGGCAACCTATTTCTGTTTCCTTGGATACGCCGCTCGACTCGAAAGAAATGCCTGAACTGAACCGGGTGGTTCGCGAGATGTTGTCGTACTTCGCGTCACAAGTGGCGGCCCCGTCTCGGCGCAAAGCCATCTCCAAATGAGCAGATTGACGCCTCGCGAAAATCATGCGGCTGCGACAGCGTTATCCTGCGAGGTGGGTGTGGCCGCGTAGACTTGCGAATGCTCTGATCTTGGTTCTGCGTCGGCGAATGGAGATGAGGTTTCTGCGTGTGTGATCCCCTGTGAAGCCGCTGCATTTGGTTCCTCATTTGTGAGAGGACTTTGCACGTCTTCCTGAACTTGCGATTCCTCTAAGCGTGGTTCTGCTTTGGGTTTTGAGGCGACCGCGTATGACGGTTCTGCCTGGGTCATCATCTGCGATTCTGTTGAACTTGGATCCGCGTTTGCTACAGATGGACTTGAAGTTTCAGCGTTTGTCTCCGGTTGAGCTACGTCTTGCGATGCCTCGAAACTTGCCTCCGGGTGAGATACGGGTAGATTTGGGTTCTCTGTCGTAGTGGAGGCCTGCGATCCCTGGATACTTGCGTCTTCTTTTGAGTCAGAGGTCGACTCGGAGCTTCTTGGGGTTTCACCAGAGTTCTGTATAGCGGTTAGGCCTTCGGTGGATTCTGAGAAGGTGGGCAACCTTCTGGCGCTCGCGCACTGAGAGTCGCCATAACAGGCATATCCGCGACACACAAGTTGAGGTTTATCTGCAGAATGCTTCCGAATCCAAAGTTCGACGTTTTTGAACCATTCGTCATCCAGCTGTCGTCGTTGCGAAATAGGGATGCGTCCCGCACGTTGTAATGCACACCACATCTGTATTTGTTTGCGTTAAAAGCCCACAATACAATCATGTTACCGTTCTTGTGCTTTTCGCAGACGTGCTTACCTGATCAGAATGAATGCCTGTTTCACCGACATTGCGCACTCTCGAAATCCAAGCAGAAAGCAAGAGAAAGCCGTGCTTTTCCATGACGTCTCCCAGGGCGCAGTCCCAATTGTCACGTTTTTCGAATGGCTCATTGTCACTTCTTATGAGTTCCCACAGTGTGCGATTGAAAGCATAGCCCGCGTTCAAAACAACGTTATCGTCATCATGAACATGGGCCATAAAAGACGCGTCCGAGAACGATCGATCTTCATTGTATCTGAGAAGAAAGAGTCAGATTATGAGTTTTTTGGCTCGAAAACGACTTGCTTACGAGCAAAAAAGACTTACGTAAACAATGTAACGACGCTGGCGGGCACGACGCCTGTCTTCTTCATGCAAGACAACACTTTCAAGACTTGATATGAGTCCGGCGAAAGTAAGTGGTCTTCTTCGATAAAGGCAATCTATGGAGGCGGCATGATTAACGTCAGACAGCCACCATTACAACACAGAAAAAACACACAACTCACGTCGCCATCGTAGTTTGGAAAGATGTTCGTCCATAACTGCTGTTGTAGCCAGGCCCAATGTCGCTTCAAGCGAAACGGAGAGGCGTGACTGTATGGCTCAGGATGCAGAAGCAGGCGCACCTACACATCAAAAAGCGACATATTTAAAAAAAAAAAAAAGACGTCACGAAACTAAAAAGAATAGTTGCAGTGATTCAATCTGAAGCAAAAAGAACATATACAGTCGTACTGTTACTCTTACCGACATAAAATCAATGCTTTGAGTTATATTGAACATCTCAGCGTCTGCAACGTCATGCGACACGACGAGTGTAGTGCGGTTGATACCCGTGACATTGCGTAACGCTTCCACAACTTGCCGATAGTACTGTGGCCGTTTGTGCACATACAAGACAATGGGAATGTGAAAGGGTTCCAAATCAAAATGCGTGTTGTCTTTTGACACTTTAAATGTCGCAGAAGTAGAAGCAGACGACTGCATATTCTGTGATTGCGCGTCAATATTTAAAGGCGCCACCATGGAGGAAATACTGATTCGATTGATGAGACGTTTTACGACTTCGGCTTCATTTCGCGCGCTCACCGCGTTTAAATGCATATTTCCCACAAGTAAAGTCGCAGATAACACAAAAGCAAATAAAAGAATGCGCCCCATTGCTAACCAAAAGACCGGATTCATCACTCTCCCATGCGTTTTGTTGGAGGCGAATGTGGCGGTCTCTTTCGAATGAAACTGTTGCAAACGTCCAAACACGCACTGTGGCAATGCACATGGAGAGGAGTTTTCGTGTTGATTATTACATGCGTGAGTTAGACGAGGGCGCAATGTCGTCTTCGCGCGTTTGACGACATCGGAATAAAACGAGAAAGCTGACGACACATTGCTCACACTTTCCTCAGCAGAATTTGTGGGTGAAACATGTGTGGATTTTACGCTACGTTTGACGATGCTATTTTTGGGCGTACCATTAGAAAATTCGGGTAAGGGCTCACTTTTCTCGTAGCGCCAAAGTCCATTCTTTTTTTCAGTCACACGGTCACCATTTTCCATTCGCGATATAATCGGGCTGCGATTCAACGAAGGTGATACATGAACGCTGCGAATACGTATGTGTCGTTTTGTTTGTGTGTCTTTTTCTTTCTCTTTTTCTTTTTCTTGGTTTCTGATATCATTCGGAACGGTTGTCAAGGGCACATCTGCGCAACTATTTGGAGGGCGCATTTCGGCCGAGAAACATGTCACAGGATGTGAGGCATTCGTCTGGGAGGCGGGGTTAGTTGTAGTTGATGCCATTTGCTCCCCGCTCTGTTCTGTTGTGTGCTTTGCAAGTGTATCCAAGCAAAGTCAACCAAAAACAAGTATGCAATACTCGCTGAAGTTCGCTACCCTCTTTTTTCGGTGTCGCGAGGAAATTGTGCGAGTTACAATTGCGACGACATTGTGTTGGATTCGCACAATTGTTGTCGGTCATTTTACCTTGGAAATCGCACTAATCCAAATCAATTGTATCACAAAAAATAAGAGAGAGAAACAACTTTGTGTCACTCGAAGTTGTCTCTTTCACTCTCATCTCAGTTGTGCACAAAGCGCGACTTTTGCACATATAAAGACAAACGAGATGGCACGAAATCGTTCGATGCATCGCACCCCAATGTGACTCGTCGACTGTCAATATTTGCAACTAAGACTTGTGCACAAAATCAACAAGCACTATAGGCCACAGAGAAAAGGGACATTTCGCACACAGAGAATACACACAATTTTGCTGAAATTGCACAAAACACAACACTGACACGCACACAAATTGGCACGTACACACAAACACAGAGCGGTATCGTCTGATTTTTGCGCTGTGGAACAATCATTTCATGTCAGCCAAAATTCAGCGCATGCGTACACGTGGATGACACATGTCGACACGAGTCAGATCCCGTGCTAGCACGCGGTCAGACCAGAATGCTCCATGGTCTTTTACCGTATGCAAACCGTACAAAGAATGCGAATTAGGTTACAGATTAATCAATGTACCGGAGCTTTACCGATCGATGCGCGGGAGAGCCGCACAATGGCCCGCAAATGCGATGTCGTCACATTGAGAGGTGCAATTCTCGTGTATGTATGTCCCTCTCTTCTCTCGCGCGCTCTTTTCTGTTGTTGGCGTCTCCTTTTCCTTTCGTTTGTTTTGTGCCGTTTTGATCTGCGCTTATGTACTTCACTCAGTTTCAGCTTCTGCTCTCGACACACCTTTCGTTTCTCGTTCGTTTCGTGCCGCCTTGCATTTGCCTACTGTGAATTTGCGCACTTTTGCGGGCTGCCTTTGTGCTCTATTTTTTCCATTAATAATTGAAACCTTTGCGTTCTGGTGCAAATAATTCCCAAAACGACCCGAAGACAATAGCGCAAATGAGTTTAGCTTAAAAGAGGCGCCTTTTCGCGATAATATTCGTTTCCTCATAAGAAAGTTGCAGAAAACGAACCCGCGAGGCCACAATGAAGCGCACATCCGACCGCAGCTGTGGCGGGGGTGTATCGCGGGGTACGGTTTCCAACCCACCAACAGACACGGCTGAATGTTTGCACGACATTGTGAGTCGTCGCCTTACACACCACAGTACGGTTTCGCACGCAAATCACATACACACACGTACCCACACAAGATTTCGCAAGAAAACGTTGCTGTTCGTGGGCGCGCTTCTTTCTCTGATATGCGTTTCAAACGCGGCGACATTTGTGAATGAGTTGCCACTGTTGCCGCAAAACTTTGAGTCACCGAAATACGTCAATTCAAATGGAGATACGGAGGTAAGATCGTTGTGTCAGTGTGTGTGTGTGTGTGTGTGTGTGTGTGTGTGTATGTGTGTGTGTGTGTGTGGGTGCGTGTGTGCGTGCGCACCAGTGTTCTGCCCAAGATTCTTCGTATGCGACACGCTCCTCAGTTTCTATAATGAATTGCGACTCTGTGCTGCAGCTTCATTTGCATGGCGTATTCGCGCTTGCGCCTGCTCCGGCCCGCAATCATGTCCTAACGTTCAGCGTAAAAGCGCCATCCGTGATGCGCGTTGCCGCCTCGATGATTGGTGCTTCTACTATCTCCGTTTTGGTGTACGACACACTCACGATGTCCCATGTTTTTGTAAGTGTTTCTCTTGAAGTCTTGTTCGCATCAGCATAGTGTGAAGGCACGACATTGTCCGCTGAGGACGATGTTCACATTTGCTCGTCTCCTCCTCTGCGTGTGTGCGTACGTGCCTGTGTGTCGTATGTGTGTGCCCGCGCGCACATGTGTGGGGTGTGCGACCGAGTGGCTTCCTTTTGTGCATTGTCATCCTCATGCCCTTGTGTATCTCAAAATATTTTGCTCTTCTTTCGACTGTGCAGGATTGCCCGAAAAGTGACCGTCATTGTTTCCTGTTTGGCCCTGTCATCCCCGTGCCAGCGCCCGCGGGCTCCACTCCTGCACCCTCACCCTCTGGAGACACAGAGCCGACGCCCGCGACATCCCAGGCGGACTCGCCACAACCAACAGAATATGAGTTTGTTATCCTCTACGGAGAAGGCGCCAAAGCGGTGCAATTGGAGGTGGCGATTGTTCCACTGTACTCGTATCACCTTACCGTGCTCAATCAAGAGTGTGAGAATCTGCTTATCACTCACGGCAATGGCAGTTTTCCGCCTCTTCATGAGCTGAACAGTGGTGGCACTGGTCGGTATTTGCCTCCAATTGGTCCTATCGAGTTGAAATATTCGCCTCATATTGCGAACGGCGAACATTCTCCTTCAAAAGCTATGGAAGCCGCACAGGAAAACTTACAGAAAACATTGCGAGACAATCACTATGCGTTCGACAGCCGCTGGGAACAAGGCTTCAATATTCTCATCAGTCAAGTTGTGACATTCAGGGATCACGATGCTTCCGAATTCGATGCCCCTTCTCACGCAGTAGTCACTCCTGTTTTCGGCACGCCCGATCGGACTGTGCATACCGGGGCAGAAATCGTCACTGGTAGACACGTGAGCACCTCTTATATGGACAGTGTCATTGTGAAAAGCTACCCTATTACTCTGGACATAGACAATGCAGGTGCGTCAGATTTAACCGCGTGTCTTTTGCGAGTGTTCTTTGTGATTTACGTTCCTGTGTTCATGTGCTTCATTTTCCGCGGTATTCTGTGATCTGATCTGCGCGTATTACAGGAATCAATGCGCCGCATTCGCAACATGGATACTGGCATCTCTCTGCCTCGTTGGATTATAGTTTTGTCGTCGGTGGCACATACGAACTGATATTGCACAGCGCATTGCCAACCGCACAAACTGCGCGGGAGTTACAATTGTGCACGATGAATACGGATGTTACCTCCGTTGATAGCGCGTGTGTCGGCTCTGTGCGATCAAACAAGAATCAGATTTCCATTCGGTATGCCTTGAATACGCTGGCTTGTATAGAACCTTACTAATTTGCATGTGTGTGTTATCATCTCTTAGAACAAGTGTGGGACCCGGGAAGTATTTGCTTTCTATCATTTACATCCAGGACAACCCTATCCATGTCAGCAATCTCATCACCAAAAGTCCCGACTCCGATTCCACGGCTCACGCAACCTGCAGGTACGCTGCTCTTTCTTTGCTGATGTGTATGTACGCTGTAATCAGTACTTTGACATCTTTGCATCATATGTTTGTCTGTGAAATTGGGTACTTATTTCTCATCTTTTCGGGATTTCGATGCTCATTTTTTGCTTTCCGTTTCGGTTCTACAGTCGATTCGCATTCGCGTTGCATATCGATTTCGTGCCGGTGACTGATGCGGAAACGCGGCACGATTCCTCTTGTGACGCTGACGGTCTGCCTAATTTATTGAATGGTCCGGGTCTCATCGATGCGGATGGATATATGAATGTACGTGTACTGTTCGAAACACTATGCTTGCCTACCGCGAATGTGCCATTTGATACTAAATTTACCCCTATTGTGTTTTGCGGCAGTTTTTGGAGCGCGTGCGTTTCGACACCGATTCGTTGGATCAAGAAATGCAATTCCACGTCTCTCAACCCTCGCTTTTCCGCTTGGTGTTATCACATCCTCGCTTACGCTTTTCGGCGTCGCTATTCGAACACGAAGAGGTGCCTTTAGTGCTACCTCAGCGACACATGTGGCCCTCATGATTTGACATATGTATGTTTTGTGTACAGGAGAAGTTGCACGAATGGAAAATTTCTCACATGGAGCATCCAACTATCGATGCGAATTCGGGCGTCTTTCAGGTCGCCTCACGAGATCAAGGCGTTTTTGCTTATCTGATGCCGGACAATTACACACTCATTCTCACATTGAGTGAGACTGTCCTGCCAGAACGAGTACGTCATGTGTCTGCCTTATTCATGGTTTTCGTCCAGTGTTGAACACAGTTGTTTATGTGTGTGCAACGATCTATTTATACGCGCGGGCATGGTATTGGCTGAACATCTTACACTCACTCTCTCTCAATTTGTTATGCAATTGTTAGGGCTTCTGCGCGTTGGTGTCAGTAGCGATGGCAGTGGCGCCCTTTGGCGTGGAATCGCCCCTTTATCGTGGCCGCCGCGACCAGTGCAAAGCGCCGGTCTTGGCCGACCACTTGCCCATGTGGCAAGCGGTGGCTTCCTGTAAGTTTAACATGGTTTTTCCCTGCGTTCTCTCTGTTTCTCTCTTTCCGTTTCTCTCTCTCTATATATAGATATATATATATATATATAGAGAGAGAGAGAGAGAGAGATGAGATATATATATATATATATATAGAGAGAGAGAGAGAGAGAGGTATAGGTATAGATATACAAATATATATGTGTGTATGCTGCTATTTGAGGATGGTGGAGCAGGGAGCGGATTCCTTACCTCTGCGCCGCTTCTAATCCCACCCCTATTTGCTAGCCACGACCCTGTCGGTCGATTCCAAAGGCGAGCCTAAACGCGCCGACGTCCTAATTCCTGATTTGAAGTTTCCGCCTCTACAATTGTATGACGAAAGTAAGTTTCAAGAGACATTACGTGTAACATACTTTGGATGACGATGTTTGTTCTCGTGTGTATGCAGAGCCAGTGGCTTTCACTTTGAAATTGGACCCGTCATACACACTTAACACCTCCCACGACGATTGGGACATCCTGCCTTTCACTGTGCCTCAATTCACGTCTCCGTCTTTTGATCCGCAAGCTGCCCATCTTCCCCTCACGCCTCAGCATGTCATTGCAGTGAAAACTAATCCGGCACGGATCATTTTTCGGCATGCGGGTATGTACGTGTTCAATATGTGTTTCGTACCTCTATTTACAAATGGGACACGCTTTCTGGCTTACATTCTGGGTTTGTCTCTAGGCCATCTCAAGCTGACAATGTCACTGTACGGTGCGGAGGATCACGAGCGTAACTACAGATACGGTAAAGCGCAACTTCGTATTGTGCCATACCTATTACTGCTGGACACCGAAATGGTGCTTTGTTGTGTTATTTTGTGCCTTCAATGGCGATCGCACTTTGGGTTTTCACTATGTTTGTCTTTCTTCCAATTTGCAGCAATGGTGCGACTGGGCAGCAAAGGGTTTCCACCATTGGAGCATACAATAAATGGCAACCCGGTGCCTCCTCACGTCACAGGTATGGATTCTTGCCAGCTGCCTGCATCGTGACCTTTCCCCTGTCTGTCGCATATCGCGGGTGTTTTTTCTTGTTTTCTCCATCTTTGCATGTATTTGTGTCTCTGTGTGGTTGCTCTGCCTCTCTTGCGTGTCCGTTTACATGCTTCAGTGTCTGCGTAGCGGTATCCAATGCTCGCTGGATCTCAACGTCAATCATGCTCACAATTGAGTTTACTGACTTCGCCTTGTGTTTATCAGATCATGAATTTTTCACGTACACTGATGCGTCACACGAGGCTGCCAAGTTGACAATGGACATCCATGTGAAGAAAAACGACTATATCGTTTTTGGCACCGTTCCTTCACATTACCGCTTTACCCACGGCGATTCTTTTCAATTGAGCAATGTGCAGATTGAGTTCGCTCGTACGTAAATTGTGCATTCCTTGTCTGTTTAAGCTTTAGGCTACTTGCAGTTGCATCTACCGTTTCACAGTCTTTCCGCGTTACACTATTCTTTGCTCTATGCTTTCCGTCCTCTGCTCCTTTTCCTTCCACGCTTCTTCGTTTCTCGTCCGTCATCTTGATTCGTTGTCTTCTCTCTCTTTCTCTCTCTCGCTCTCTATAGCTGAGCCTTTCCGTCTGCTTCCTCCTTACGAGTTCGCTCCGGTTCCGCCCCCCGTGTACCGCTTTCCCTGGACCACCGACCCCGAACACTCCTTTGCCACCTACCCACTGCTGCTGCAAGTGCCCTCGCAGATCACGGTTGAGGTGTGTATCTGACTCTTTGTACTTGAGCGATCCTATCCGCATGTGTGTGTGGTGACTGTATATATCTATCCATATCTATATCTATCGATATCTATCTATCTATATATATATATATATATATATATATATATATGTGTGTTTGTGTATGGATGTTTGTGGTGTGAATGTTGATAAGTTTCGGTGACTCACTTTCCAACAACTTAATCTCGCCTTAACACATCTCTTCCGTGTTGCAGATCAACTATGAGTTTTTGTACGGCGATTTGAACGTCTTGGTTGAACGCCAACCTACTGAGGCAGCAGAACCATCTTCTGAAACATCCTCAGAGGACGACACACAAAGTCCGAAAACCAGTTGGATCACTCGTTTCTACGATAAGAGACAAAGTTTGCACCGTAAAGTATGTCTGATGATCACGAGATGTTACATTTTGTTGTGTCTTTGTATCCAGGCCGGTTATATGGGTTTGTTGTGTGTGTGTGTGTGATGCGTATGACATTTGTGTGTTGCCGTTGGCTCTATCAGACGTTGCTTCATCCCTTGCCTCTCTTCCTTTGCACACTTTACGGTACGTTTTCCTGTTCGTTTTTGTTTAGGTGTTGAAAGCCACTCTTCCAGCCGGCCGGTTCATGCTCTCTTTGCTCACGGGTCCCTCACAAAATGAAGCGCGGTTCTTACATACGCGGACGAAAGATTTGCAGAAAGTCTTAGTGCGCGGTTGCGGGTTTTATACTTTTAAAATGGAAATTACGCCGCGCGTGAAGGTGCGTTTGTTTATGCATGCACATTGTCTTCTCTCTCTCTCTCTCTCTCTCTCATGTGTGCCTGTGCCGCGCCTCTGTGGACATGCTCTGTTGTCTATGTGTCGACGTGTCCTGATGACATTGTCGCGTTTGCTACAGCCCACCCTAATCGACACGTTCACGTGCGCGTATCCGGCGCTGCCCTCCGATCTTTTCGATGGTATGGAGTTGGAGTGGACATTACGTCATATTCCCTTATCTCTCTCTCTCTCTCTCTCTTTACGCTGTGTGTTGCGTCTCTCCAGATATTGGCGAGTATTGGGATATTCAAACTGCCCGTCCTCTTTCGTCATTCACTTTCGCCGATGATGCACATCCCTCAGCGATGATGATCGATCACATACACAAACTACATCGGACGCGTCGACTTGGCGTACCTCCGCTGAAAAGCTCCTTTGGGAAACATGTGGGCGTCGCTAATACAACTATAAAGGTATCCTCATGCATACATCTTTTCGTTCATTCAAGGAACATACCTGTTCTTACTGGTCCCAATTGTCCGTTGGATGATTTGCATTCATTTTTGCGCTGGAATTTTTTTATTTATTTGTCTTTGTCCTAATCTAACTCACGACCTGATTCGACTCATTGTTTGACAGATCCCTTTCAGTGCCATTCTTAGATTGCAAGCGTACCATCCCGAAGATGCGGACATCGTGCAGATGGAACTCTGGGTACGTTTAGCGCTCTAGTGCTCTTTCTTCGCGCACATGGTTCTGTACGTCCTTATTCGGTGTATCCTTCTCTCTCGTCTCTGTGTGTGTGTGTGTGTGCGTGTGTGTATGTGTCTCCTGTAAAGAGGAATATGTATAGACTTCGTTACGTTTATATTTGTGTGTGTCTCATTATGCGTTTTCCCATTGGGCGTTTTCCAGAGTGAAACGGATTCCGCCAATCCGTCCGCCAAGTCAACAGCCTTGTCACCTGTCGTGAGCACATTAGTCATGTTCCTTCACGCGGGAACCAAGGTAACAATTTTTAATGTTTTGAACACGGGTTGTGTGTTTTGTTTGTTGTTTCGTTTGTATGTGCTTTCCGATTTCTGATGTGTAAGCTGAACTGTAAGTGTTTGTCTTACGTATTGCCAGCGATTGTACATGGGCATATGCGTGCGCTGGAGGCGCATTTTGTATCGTTTCTTTTTCGCACTTGTCTGTGTGTGAAAAGTTTTCTAATTGTTCTTTATGTTCTCCATGCGCAGTACACGTTATCCATCAAGTATGGTGTGCCGAACAGTGGAGTGCGTCGACGTGAAGTGTGTATGTTTTACGATTTGGAGTCCGCTTTGGTGCCCGCGAGTCAGGAATTTATGGTATGTATGAGTGAAATGCCGTGCATGTCTGGTCTGTAAACATGACACATGCATTTTGCGCACTGTCTGTACGTTCAGTATGCACCGACGTATGTGCACACACACATACGCACACAGACATGCACAATAATGTATTCGCACACACATACGGAGAGCGAGAGAGAGAAACGCCGAGATTGAGACAGAAGAGAGAGAATGGATTTCTGCCATGCGTCTCACCCTCATGTGTTACTCTCGTGCGTGTGTGTGTGTCTTCCGTAGTATTCACTCGCAATTGGCGTCCCCGACAAGGTGCTACACAGCAACCCAAAATGCTCTCCACCACCCAAAATGATGCCTTTTCCTGTACCTGCATATTATAAATATGGTACGCTTTGTGTGTGTGTGTGTGTGTGTGTGTTTCTGTGTGTGCGTGTGTGTGTGTGTCACAGAGAGACAGAGAGAGAGAGTCTTAAGCTGTTTCTTATTGAAATTACGCATTCTCGGCGTATGTGCGTCGCTTCTACAGCCGCCACTTTTCGTCATCCGGGAAACTTGCAAGAAGGCTGCGACGTTCTTCACCTCATTTCTTTTGTCGTGGTGGAAAAGCTGGCCGAGTTCCGCGCATCACTTCGGTAAGTTAGTCGGAGTAATTCATGATACAAGTCTCAATCTATCGTCCCTCTCTCTCGCTCTCTCTCTCTCTCTCTGTGTTGTGTGGCTGCTATGTCTGTTATGTATCGCGCTCATTTCCATTTGTGTAACGTTTTTGTTCATTACGACGAGTTGGAGTCCTCATATTGTTTTGTTTGCATTGCAGCTATGATTTTGCCACGATGGGCATTAGCCTTCGGCTGATTCGCATGGGATTGACACACAATTACAAAGCCTATAGAAGCAAGATCGTGCATCCCGCTGTTCCGAGTTATAACAAACAGGAAATCAAGGTATAGTCTCACCATCAGACAGATTCTTTCGGGGGGCAGTGTAAATGAAACACGATCGTCCTCCCTCTGCTCGATAGTGTTATCCGATAGTGTATGATCTTGTACCTTGTCTCTCTTTAATTTAGAGTCGAATGAGTGTTTCTTTTTTACTTCACTCTGAATTGTTTGTCTGTTTGTTTCCTTCTTCTTTTTTAAATTACCAGGCCGTATTGTTGGCGCCCGGTGCGTATTATTTGGAGATCTTTCAGTTCAGAAACGATGCAACGCCTCTCAAAGACAAAGATCGGTACGTAAATCATTCCACTCAGTTTGTTTGTGTGGGTTTGTGTTGTGAGAAACACGTCATCTTAGGAGTTTTGTGTCTAGTATCTGTTCAAGAAAGACGTGTCATTCGCGTCTGTGGTCTGGTCATTTGTGTCTCTGCGTTTTTGTCTAATGTTTCGCTCTGATATTTGCGTCGCGATGCATTCCAAATGGGTCTTTTTCCCCCATAATTTTATTCAATCTGTATTGGATTCAATATTGGCGTTACTTATTGGTCTTTGCGTCTGTGTCACATGTCAGCAACACCCCTGCATTCCAGTACGACATTGAGGCTAACTGGTATGAAAAGGACGTCGCTCAAGCGCCTTTGCATCACGATGCGTGCGTGGGAAGCGGGTGAGTGTTTATGTGTCTCTATTTCTCTCTCTCTCTCTCTCTCTCTCTCTCTCTCTCGTTTCTGCTTTGTCGCTCCTTTTTTTGTCTCTGCATTTCTTTGTAGCGCTCTTTACCTTAATTCTTATCTTGCGTATACGTTTGGAATAGTTTCCCTCTGTGTCCCTACGAGCCTCATTCGCCATCATCTGAGAGCGGCATCGCGCCTTTCTCTCCGCAAGACGAACAAATGCGCAAAGATGCACTCTCTTCCGTCTTTGCACCCAAGAAAGACGCAAAATCAGATGCAGAACAGAAAGTGATCGGCGAACCGCAGTTGGCGCCTCCCTTAGGCCTACCTGGTCCTTCGAGCGCGAGCACGGTATGCTATCTCGCGATGTGGCGTGTGTCTTGGTTGGATTAAGTTGTGGTGCGTGAATGAACGTGGAAATGAAAATATATACATGTGTGTGTGTGTGTGTGTGTGTGTGTGTCTGCGCGTTTGTCTGTTCTCACTTCTCAATGCACTCACATCCGGCGATTAATGCATGTATGCAATCAGGTGACGTCCACGCACGAATTTGTGCCGTTCTTAGGCGAAGCGCCGATTCACTTAACGGTATGCAAAATCGGTCTTTCTAACACCCCATTTTCTAACTCATGTCTTGCTTGTACAGCGTTATCTGGTGGTTCGCAAGACACACTCTCAACACATTCTCGCGGTCACCATCACTGAGCCTTCTTTCTTCCGCATTTACATCGGGCAAGAACGGTTTCCTATCATTCACACGAAGATACACGTCAGCAAAGTTGGCGATCCCAAACCTAAGATTAAAATTGGTAAGGCACCTGCTTTTCTTCTTGATTTGCAGACATATGTGCACAAGGTTTCATGACACTTTGCGTGTACCACTCTAAAGAACGAAAGTGGATACCTCTGTCGTGACATTCGATGCACTGACGTTTGTGTGTGTGTGTGTCTCTCTCTCCCTCCTTCTCTCTCTCCCTCTCTGTCTTTCCTCTCTCTCTTATATCTCATCTCTTTTCTTTCTCTTTACACGTGACTAGATGCTGAGGCGCGCGGAGCCGAGCTAATGACGTACGCTGAGAAGTTTGGGCTGAGTCGCGGCATGGCCGGGCGCCTGGCTTCCAAAGGCACATATTACTTCAATGTATCATATAGCGGACATGTGCTCGGGTAAGCGCCCATTTTCTTGTGTGTGTGTGTGCGTGTGTGTGTGTGTGTGTGTGTGTGTGTGTGTGTCTGTGTGTGTCTGTGCGTGTGTGGGTGTGCGTGTGTGTGTGTGTGTGTGTGTGTGTGTGTGTATGCGTGTGTGTTTTGTGTGGTGCTGTTCTGTCACTTTCGTTACATATTGGTGCTTATGTGGTTCACTTACGATGTTGTAGGTCACCCCATTGGGCCTTCAAACGTCGTCGTTTTTCCGAATGTGAACATGTCTTACATTTGGAGCTGGTCATTCAACCTGTGCTTGGTCGCACGCCTCTGGACTCTGTGTTTAGCACATTAGAGCACTGCGGATTGTGGCAAACCAACAAAGAGGGTGACGAGGATAACAACGGACAAGTGGTGATGGCTGACAATGTGCATCATTTGAAAGCTTTGTCCTCTCCTCAGCAGATTAAGCTTGTTATGGGTGATACATCCGATTCAAATCAATCGCCAGATGCACCTCTGTCTGCTCTGGAAGCTCCAAGTGTTGTGATTGAAGATACAATTGATGTGGATCAAAAGTATGCGGAAAAACAAAAGAAAAAGAAGCAAAAGAAGAGAGGCAGCAAGAAAAAGAAAAATCGTCGGGTGGCGGCGGCATTGGCTCAATCGGCGCCCCAACTTTCTGTGCCTCTCTCTACCACTCTTTCATTCCCTCGCTATGCGCACTATCATCAGCAGTTCTCCTTCGAAGTAACAGGTAAAAGTCTACGAAAACTGACCTCACTTCTTTCACACTCATTCTTTCTTTGTGCACATTCAGACATGGGTGCGCTACTGAGCTTGGATATTGAGTACGATTTTCTGACGGGAACATTAGACGCATATGTCGAAGGGCCGTTGCGTAGTCCCTATTTTGCTGTACACCACGCTAAACGTGCAGAGGTATGCGAGAATGTGGTGATTTGTGCATATCCGACAACATCTGTGCGATATGCATGATTCTGTTCCATGGTGCTTGATCATACGCCCATTTTTTCATGGAATGTCTTAATGTTCGTTGTGTACACTCTTTTTTGGTAATGTCTGCCACAGGGAAGGATATACATGTCGAACGTGACATTAAGCAAAGGTCCCTATCTCATTCATATCAAAGATCCCTTTGAGGTTCTTCATCCCGTCGTAGAAAAGCTCATGAAGACGCAACATGAAACCGGTTTCTCCTTCCGACAAGCGGCGTCTAGTGGTACGAAATGGCTGCCTCTTTTATCTTCTTCCTTTTCCTCATTTTACGTTGGGGTTGCGCATTATTTGTTGCGACTTTCGTTCGTGTTTTTATACATTTCTGGTTATGGATGTGGTTTTTCATGTGTTCGGCGTGTTATTTGATTACGCACGGCGCGTGCTCTTATTCTGTGGTTTTGATTTTGAACAGGCGAGCTCTTATGTCAACAATACGCCATCACTTTACAGCTCATTCCTCAGCGATTCATTTCCGAGCACTTAGTGCCCATTCCCGGACGACTCTTGAAGACCGTGAGCTCTCACCCTGCCTCGAAAGTGGCTCGAGAATACGCAGGTTTGTATTATGCCTTAATCTCAATCATGCATGTTTCTCTTTATGTACCTCTTGAAGATAGCATGTGTGTCCCTTTTATTACGCTCACTATTTTATGAATTTGCAGAAGTTGATGACGCGCTGGTCAACTCCGAATCTCCTGATACGTTAGGAGACATTGATGAGGACGGTAAATGAATTATGAAAAGTCATGAAAACATGTGAGCTAACTCGCTTGTCTATGGCTACTCAGACTCGTCAGGAATGGACGATTTGGCTAAGGTTTCGGTAAGTGCCTTTCTACTGATCTTCCTGCATTGCGGTTACACATATACGTTGTTTTCTTCGAACATTCACTTTGTTCGATCATCATACTCCACATCCGCTCATTTTTTAAAAAAAATTGGGAGTCAGAGGATGGAACCAGAGAGACTCACTCGTGTTTTTTGCAAACAGGAGGACGGCGCGAACGATATGTCGGGGGTGCCTTTTAATATGCGCATGTCGCGAATGGACGACGCTGGACGGTGTAAACTAGTGGGCCAACCACTACCTATGTTCGTTGACGAAGTACATTACGGAGGTACGACTCGTGCATGTACATACATTGTGCCGTTTTGAAAACCCTCTTAACAAGAGAGATCACCATGCGTTTGTGTGAATATTATTTCGCCTCTCTGCGTATACGATAAGCACAACTATTTAAGATATAACATGCATAAGCTAACCGCGTGCATGTGTTTATGGTTGACTTGATTCACTTTTCCTTTAGTGACGGAACCGGATGGTTCACCTGTGAAGGGACGCATCCATTTCTCTGGAGATCATTTTATCAGTTTAGGCATGAGTAAGTCGCACTCTACGGAACGCTCTTCTAATTTCTTCTTGTGGCATTCTGTGTTCATCTTGTTTTGGTCCGCTGATGCGCGTTTTAACATTCATCATTGCATCCAGCGTAATATGCATTCCCTGCTATTATTGATGTCCGCATGTGACGTGTCTTTCTTTCTCTTCATTTGACTAGGTGTGGATTCGAGTGGTGCGCCTTCAGGCGATTCGATTGGCTTCAGCGTGCATGAGCCGAGTGTGTTGCGCGTCTTCGGTCAGACTCGAGCGGCGGGATATGATTTGGATATGATTCTCTATTCAAGTGGCAATGATGACGCCACAGGTGTGTTATTCGTGTCGGTTCGTTCTCTCTTTGAGAGACCAAAATACCGAAATCTTGATAGCTATTGTGTATCTACCTGTATCTCTCTCTTCACCAGTTTATCAAGCTTGTAATAGCGAACGTGTCTGTACGATTCTTTGTTGTTTTATTCGCCCATCAACGACCTACATTCTCTCTTGAACGATTGCTGCTATGTTTGCACAGGCAATATCGTGGCCATTTCCGACGATCACGCATTGACCAGTGGGTCAGTGAGAGAGCGTTCTTTGCGTGCCTATCTCAACCCCCAAGCGGTGCCTTACATGTTGCGTATCAAACATGCCGTCATTACATCTGATGACAATGATGCCTCCAAAGATCCAGGTATGAGATACATTTTCACTCCGCGTGATAAGAACAATGATAATCATAGTAATAATTTCGATATGGATATATCTATCTCTCTACAAGAAAATCTATCTATGATTTATTGGAATTGTGAAGTCGGAGTTGCAAATGATATATGTTTTTCATGTTTTTCTCGATTTTGCGTGTGTGCGTGCGTTTGTGTGTGTGTGTGTGTGTGTGTGTGTGTGTCTGTCTGTCTGTCTGTGTGTCTGTCTGTCTGTGTGTGTATGTGTGTGCGCTGTGTACTGTGAAACTCATGCTTACCCTGCACTCAGAAACGATTTGTGGAGAATTCTCTTTGCTATTCGTATTGGAGCCCACTACGCGAGTAGAAAAGTTTCTGCATTGTCCCGAAGACAATGAAGAAGGCAATGCTGCACAAGCCTTAGGCTCCGGTTTGTCAGCATTTACTAAGGAAGTGCAAAATCGCAATCCTCCACTTGAATACGTCGTCAAAGACGATGGTATGACTCCTTTTTAGCCTTCTATTTCTTGCTTTCTCACCTCACTGTGTGTTCCCCTCTGTTTTTTTCGCGCAGGGTTGGAGTCATTCCAATCGCATATGTTTGACTCGGAAACTATAAAGAAATCGCTCAATGCTTCGAGCGACGATCCCAATCTCTTTCGCTATCGAATTCGCTTTATTGTCGGCGGCGAAGATGAGGCGACGCGCACGAAAAACTGGCAGAATAACGTGTTAACACGTTTCCAGGTGCGAATGCAATATCCAACATCTCTTGTGTGCTATTAAACTGACGCCGTACGCACAAATGACACGCTCACTCCTCCTATGTTTGTGTTGTTTTATATATGTTGCGTTGCACATCTGGATTTGACTTATATAGTATCTCCATGTGTGTTATTGGATCATTTTGATTTATTTACATCTGGATTTGACTTGTTATCTCCATGTATCTTATTCGATCATTTTCCTTTACTGTGAATCGTGTGTCTCGCGTAGGCGGTGCTGGGTTACAACTTTTTAATCGGCGATTTTCTGTTGGTTTTGCGACGAGGTGATGCACACCCCTCTGATGACGAGGCTGTGCTCGTACGCGGCTTCGCTTCGCCTCTCTATAACCGTGACGGAGATCTTTCGTTTGGTGAGTTCTTATTTTTGAATGGCATAACTCGTATGGTTCGCACATGTGAAGTGATGACCAGAAGCTCATTTGGTTCGAGAATTTTATCGTACTGACTGTTCGCGTTTTGGGATTGTGTGTGTCTGTCCCTATGTGTGTGGCTCTCTCTCTCTCTCTCTCTCTGTCTCTCTCTCTCTGTGTGTGTGTCTCTGTTTGTTTGTTTGTTTGTGTATGACACGAACAATGCAGCTTCGGCACTGGAAGGCACCTTATTGCCGGGCGTCTATTATTTGGATATTGAAGAAGAAACCCAAACGAATCCCCATTTCACCGCGGGCGAATTAGTGAATTTGTACAGTGGGCGGAAGCAGTGTTTTCCCTTTGTGCTGGGCATTGAAGCGTACTTGGAACATGGTACGTATGCTTTGTTTTTTCTTTCTTTCGTTCCTTCTTCGTTTGTTTGTTTCTTCCTTCCTTGCTTTCTTTCTTCCTTTCTTTGTTTCTGCCTCATGTGTATGAGAAGAAATGCAGTGGAGGTAGAATGTACAAGCACATGTTTAAATTCTTTCACCATATTATCGAGTCATATTCAGCCACTTGTCCATACACAAGAATACGTTTGCATACACAAGAATATTGTCGGTGATTTGTATTGATTGCGTTGTCGTCATTCCGAATGCCTTCAATTTCGCATTCTTTTCTCCTTTGTATCCACATTCGTGACGGTAAATCTCTTTTCGTTAAATATCGCTTCTTTCGCTTCTCTTTTTGTTAAAAACCAGGTCCAAATGCTCCTTTCATCGAAAGTGTGGAGCCCATGGGCGGTCTCAATCTGGACCCGCTTTGGGACTTGGAAGTGGTCCTCACCTTCTCTGTCCCCGCGCGTTTGGCTCCGACTACGATGAATAGTGCGACAAGAGATAACGGCTTTGGATTGTCGCATTTTCATGACATTTCCACCGCGGGCGCTGTGTGGTTAACCCCGCTGGAAACCGCTTCAAGTGGTATGTGTTTTCCAAGTTGCGGGTGTGTTTTGAGATGGTTCTCGGCTTTTGTGTGAGGGTGATGTAAATTGCGGATGTTTTGAGATGGTTTCCATGAGGAGAGTGATGTAAAATGAGAGCGATTTTGTTGCATATATCCATTCTCTGCAGAGTCGAGATAGTGCGACAAGTGTTCAGATAATATTGGCATCGCTTTGTATACATAGGATCCGTGCTCTTGGTAGTATGTCTCTAAACATAATATCTTCGTACTCTACCTATGTTGTTCACAGGTCCACATCTCCCGGGCTCAAAACCCGTATCCGTTATGCCGATGTTACTACGATTTTCTCCTTCCGATCCGCGTCGCTTAGTCGCCGTATTTGATCACCAGCACTTCTGCAATGATTGCTCTTTCAAGTTGGAAGTGGATGCCACGAAATTTGCAGATAAAGGTATAAAATATATTGTTTGTGAGATTGTTCGCTGTCTCTTTCTAAATGCTCCATATCTTTCGTATGTTGTACCATAGCCGGAGTCACTTTCAGCAACTTTCAGCCTTTTGCAAAACGACATATCTATCACTTTGGATCGACGCATAATCGTTTGCATCCCCACGCTGCGAATGTGCAACCTCCGGCTCAACCCACGCCGCGTAAGTGCTTTGTACCTGTGCTCTATCTCTATGCATGTATGTGGGTGCCTCTTGCGATTCCCTCTGCATTCATGTGAGGTTCTCTTGCGACGTCTCGCTTGAAGATGTTCGTTGTCTGTAAATGAGTTCCAACGTTTAACCTCATCGTTTGTGGTTGTTTGAAACTTATTTCGTCACATTTTTTGATAACGTGTCTTCTTCTCTCACTTTCGCAGGCGAGTTCGCCCTGGGTCCTTCACTGGGTTTGGGTGTGGAAATAACAGAGACAGTGACGCATTGTGGACCCGGTTATCATTTGGCGGGCAGAAAGTGCGCTCCTGACACGAAATGCAGCAATTCAACTTGCAATGGACATGGGCTCTGCGACGACTCGAGTACGTTACCTCGCATGTTTAAGAATGTCTCTCTCTCTCTCTCTCTCTCTCTCTCTCTCTCTCTGTGCGTGTACGTGTGTGTGGGGGTGGGTGGGTGGGTGGGCGGGTGGGTGTGTCTGTGTCTGTGTCTGTGTGTGTGAGGCGAACGCGCGCAACCGTGCAAAACATGCGCATTTTGTTCTGTACGAAGATGATGCTGACATCATTTTGTTCCTCAGACGGTTATCCGAAGTGCTTATGTTTCCCCGGCTTTATCACTGTTGGGGACAACTTCTGCTCCGCCTGCGAAAACTTGCACCAAACCTATCCGAAATGCACGCAAGATGAGAATAAGAAAGATGAATTCGAAATGTATGTTGTGCCATTCTCAACTCCGTCTTCATGTTGATGTCTGTGCTTTTTTTCTCTTTTTCTTTTTTTTCTTCTCACATTCACAACTGTGTTTGCCCCCCTTTTTTGGCGTTCACAAATGTGTTTGCTTGTCTTTTTGTGTTGTTAAACCATTTATTTTGTTTGTTTTCAAAAACCTTAGGAACGGTCGCTGTTCCACTGCTATCTTCCCCATTCATTTGAACTCGCCGGGCTTACTCTCTCCTCAAGAAGTAGTCAATGAAGACGTTGACGGTGGTCCGAGTCTGCACATGTGTGATTGGTACGGCCTTTAAAGATCATGATTTTTGTTGCTTTGTCATTTTTTGTTCAATAATTATTAAGGAGGAGTTTTGGGTGTGTCAATTCCGATTGTTTTATACAAACTTTTTTTCTGGACGTTATGTAAGGTAGCGTGTTCTCTCTTTGGAACTTACGTGGAACGTCTGTTCTCTCATGAAAACGACAGGTATCATATCAATGTGGAAACGGGCATTCATATCACCTACTTTGAGCTGCACGTCACCTCTGTATTCCGCATTTACGTGCTGAGCGATGAAGGCGTGAAAGTGGGGCTATATCCGGCTATCCAAGGCGCGCCTCTCTTACACTCTGTAAGTCTTCTTTGTTAATAACCACGCTTCCTTTCGTTTTCCACTTCGCCCATTTTGCTTTATGAATTGGATTACACTTCTTTGTCGTTTTTCGGCCCGCCTTTTTTGCTTTGTGAAATGGATTGTATAAAGAAATTGATATTGTCACTTTTTTTTTCGCTTACAAAGCCCCACTTATATACTGTGTAATGCATACTGAACAGGGGTCGACTTACATGCCGCGTGAAGGAGGCATATACACGTTATTACCCGCCGCGGCCTATCATTTGGCGTTGGTGTTCGACCAGGACTTGTACTTTTCGAACACGATGCGTAACCCGTGCCCCTCTATGCACATTGAGCTGGCTATTGAACCTCGTACGTGCATTATCATTCTTCTTGTCCTTTTCTGGTTACTTTTCAGTGCTGTTACGTATAATTCATGCTCTCACATTCTTACAGTAGTCACATGGCTGAATTTGAATGTGCAACTTGTTCGTCTGCGTCATGTTTATTTCACATGAGAAAGTCTTGCTTTGTGAATCTGCAGCAACTTTCGTCTAACTTTTCCCTTTTCTATGATAGTTGCACGCATCAATGCTCTGCCCCAATCCACGTACTATCATACCCAACATCCTATCACGCCACAAGAGAAGGCGCGAAGACGAGCCGAAAGTGGCGAATCCTCTGATATTGGGCCGGGCAAAGTCACTTTTGACGACAATGATCACGGCATCAGCTTGGATTGGGGGATCTGCTCGCCCAGCGACCGACGCCCGCTGATCACCAATCAACATCCACAGGCTCCCTTTGAGTTGAAGGTGCTCAATTATTATGTGTATATATTTAATTATTTCATTTAGTTAGTTATTTGTTTTATATATTCATTTATTTGTATTTATTTATTTAATCATTTATTTATTTATATCGAAATATTTATTCATTTAATTATTGATTTATTCAAATGTGCCATATCTTCACAAATGTTTTGCAGTGGTGCGATTACAGATAGGAGATATGTTGTATCGTGGACTGTGTGTTTCTTTTGTGTTTCTTTGCGATATGATTTGATTCGGTCTGATGTTTGACGCAACGTTTCATTTGTGCTGTAGTATGATCATGTACCACCCTCCGATGCTGCGCATCCGATGGACTCTGAGACACATAAAGTGGTATCACATGAAGAGTATGCTGCTATTCCTCACACAGGTTTCATCTACAAGAATCGAGGTACAGAAATTCGTCAATGAATGATTTTGGTTTGTAAAATGTTCTGTGTTTTCCGTTTCCAACGGTCGTATTTTAATTTTATTTTCTGTGTTCCTTCCCAATTATCTTACTCATCATATCCTTTTGTGCGTGTTGCAGGTGCTCATCACACCGTGAATGCGCGAGCGACTTCTCTTTCCGACGCTTCCTCTTCTTCTTCTACATCACAAACCCCGGAAGTTGATCACCAAGTTACCGCCAATCGGGGCCGGACCGCTTTTGAATTCGCTTTTCGCATTCCCGATTATTTGCATCATCAAGCCTACATCAAAGCTGTAGTTTCATACGACTTTATTATTGGACAAATGCGCATGGACCTGAATCATCAGATGGAGGGCGGACAATCTATGGACTTGTGGCAGCAAGGCCATGGGGTATGCATCTGTATCTGGCTCTTCTCTCTCTCGCTCTCTCTCTCTCTCTCTGTCTCTATGTATCTATCTATCTATTCCGACATGTTGTGTGTGTGTGTGTGTTTGTGCGTGCGTATGTATATGGGTGTCTGTGTCTCAATTGGTTCCAATCTCCAATTGGTTCCAATCTCGCGTGTTCTGTGTCTGTTCATTTGTGCACCGCATTCTGTTTTATTGTGTGTCTTTTCTTTCCCAACTCGTCGTCTTCTTATCTTTCTATTTCTTTCTTCTTCAGACAATGGGGGCATCCGTATTATCCTGGATGTCCACTAAGTTCGGTGATGTAACTGTGAATCAAAACCATTTGCGTGTTCCTTTGCCGCCCGGCAATTACACCTTATCTGTCTTTGAACCTCTGGCTCAAAACCCGGCTATTACTCGTTGCGCTCCTTATGATGTCAGCATTGAAATCGGCTTCTTACGTGTGCCTCACGCCTATCAGAAGAAGAGGAATGAAAAGGCAAGTTTACATACGTCTTGTTTTTGTTGGCACCGAGTCTGAAAATGATGGGCGATGTTGTCGTTGCGGTTTTTTTATTGAGATGTGTATGCATATATGTGCATGTATGTGTGTATATGTATAGAAAGATATATATATATATGTGTGTGTGTGTGCGTGGTGTGTTGTTTTGGGGTGTTATTTGTTTGATTGATCAACTGATTGATTTTGTTTGTTTGTCAAAATAGTTCCGTCGGTTTTCCGATTTGGATGTGAAAGATGACACGGGTGCTCCGCTGGGAATGGAAGAGCAGTATCGAGGCGAAATGGATGAAATGGAAACCGAGTTTGCTCTTTCCAAACAAATGACTGCGGGTAATGCATTCTTCTTTTTTTGTTTTTGGTTCATAAGAGACATTTTGCACATACGTACATGTGTGTTATCATTATGGAAGGTTTAGATTCGGTGTACAATCACCGCGAGATATATCTCTTCTCATTGCTTATTTTGTTTGCATGTAGAATCATTCCCCAATTTTACTACACCCATTGCAAAAGGAGCGAAAGCCTCAGATCGCCTTCATCCCGATGCACCTGTTGGCGCAGTCATTGATGTAAGTTTTTCAAGAAGAATTCGGCTATTCTGTTGGCCTTCTTGAGTCGTATTTTTCTTATTTCGTTGTGCTGTTTTGGCACTTGATTTATCGGATATACCTTCTATTTCTTAATTGCTCATTTCTGTGGGCTGCTTTTTTGTTTTCTGTGTTTCTTTCTTTTTTGCCGTGTTCTTTTCTTTTTCTCTCATTTTTCATTTTCTTTTTCTTTGTCCTTAGGTTGACTCAAGCTCAACTGAAGGCACGACCAGTGAAATGCCTTTTATGGATCAGTTAGATGCGGCAATGAACGGCGAACCCGAAGCCACCTCAGAAGTGGTCACTGCCCCTCCTGCACCAGTTGAAGAGTTCTCTAACCCGGAATCTATCACTGGGAATGGCTCTTCTTCTTCTAGTCATCCTACCCCTACTCAGGTACGTTTTTCCTTTGCTCACTCACTTCTTGCCGTCGCGTTTCGTCTAGTATGTGGAAAGTTACTGTTGTCCATGTCATACACCTACCTGTTTTCGATGATAGGCTTCATTTGGTTCTCCTCTTTTACCAGTTGTCGTCTTTCACTGCACTGATTTGGGTTTGGACTCTATTCGTCGCTCTCAAAATTGAGTGATCTGGTTCATATATTTACGATTTCTCTCTTTCTTTCTTTCTTTCTTTGTGTGTGTGTCTGTGTGTGTGTGTGTGTGTGTGTGTGCGTATGTGTGTGTGTGTGTGTGTGTATGTGTATGTGCAGAAGTATGAAATGCCGACTCGCAGTGTGGGACACGCCACCCAGCTGACCTCCACTCAAGAGCATCTATCGCGCTCGGCGGTGGTGCCGCTAGCTGAGGAGTTTTTAGATGCGGAATGCAAGTTGCGTCCTATCCCCACTTCGCTGAATGTGCCGGGATTACTCGGGGCAACGGGCTCACAGTATGTTGCCTTTTTTTGGCATCTTTTGTTAGATATTCACGTTACACAATAACGTACGTGTAATGGGATAGCTTTCATAGTTGGTTTCCTCCAGTTCTTACAACGATTCATCATTTTTCATCACTATGTTAGATAATGATCTTACAAATCACGTACGCGTAGTGAAATATTTAAGTCGGTTTCCTCCAGTTCTTACATCACCATAATGAGACCTTTTGCATTTCAACACCACGTAATCTTTTCTCTCAGCAAATATCAATGCAAATGAACATAACGAATACGCACATGGAGAAAATATACTTACGTTTGTGTCTTTGTGTTATTACAGCTTGCATTTCTATGATCGCTTCCGCTACGATCCAAGTGGACATACTCACGACATTTACTTCAACGTGACTCAATTCGACAGCACGCGTATATATGATCGACAATACGCCTTCAAGCAAAGTCTGTTGAAAGTGTACATTCCTTTCCACATGACGAAATTACATGTGCGAATGTCGCTCATTCTGCTGGCGTCGACAGAGAAGCATGGCAAACATGTCGTGGTACGTAGTCTTCTTGTTTTGTGACTATTATACGTGTTACATTCATCTTTGTGAGTGCCAGTTTGCGTAGAGTTTTGCATGTTCAAATAGTTTTGACATTGAAATATGTTGTGATGAGGCGTGTGAAAAACACTTGTTTTCTTTTGGTTTTCGTGCAAAAATCTCTCTCTCTCTCTCTCTCTCTCTCTCACTCATTGTTTCATGCGCCATTGTGTAACGATGTACTCTTCTTCCTTGCACACACCAACTGCACAGGAGCATTACATCTTGGGCCAGGCTGACAACGCGGTTCAAGATCAGTTATCAGGTCGCTTATACAGCGGCTCTTATGTATTGCGTCTCGCTTTTGATATTCACTTTGACGATTATGGTGCTGACGACGGCACTCGCGAGCAAGATAGTGTCGGTGCACAGGCAGAGCGCATGTCGCGATTAGCATGTGAAGGCTTTGTCATGGAGCTGGCGCTGACACCGCTGCCTACAGTCAGGTGAGAACGGGTGATACACAGATGATGTCTCTTGCTGGAGTTGTGCCCACTTGCTGGAGTTGTGCACATGTTCTTGGTGCGACTATTGGATCCTTTCTATTTGGCTTTTTCTCTGCCCTGAGCATGTTTCCTTAGAGCTTAGTCTCCGTCGACATTCTAATTTTTGTCATATTTGCTTATTGTTCGCTCTTTTCTGTGCTTTGTTGCTCACTCTCTGTGGTTGTGTGTGTGTGTGTGTGTGTGTGTGTGTGTGTGTGTGTTGTTCGCTTTCTGTGTTCAGCAACTACTCCGCCAGCCACGACTTCGGCCCCGAGTTCAACATCCAAGCACCTCATCTACCCAACTTACCCGACTGTCCTTTACCTCCTTTTGTCTATCGCAACCCGCCTCTTCCTCCCCCTCAGGGCAAGACAGAGGAATGGAAACAGTCGCGTCGCTATCGTCCCATTCCTTTCTTAGCTTGGAGAGAGTACGTGCGCGAGCATAGAAATAGAGAGGTGAATGGCACGGAAGAGGCGGTGCCAACAGAGGAGTGGAAACCGGTGGATCAAGGCGAGGAGGCCAATCCGATTGGTAAGGAAAAGTGGTGGTGTTTTGTGTGCTCTGTGTGTGTGTGTGTGTGTATCTATATGCCTGTCCTTATCTGTTTGCTAGGTTCTCTGCGTGTGTCTGTAAGTGAGTGTGCGTGTGTGTCGGTTTGTTTAAGTGATCATAACATATCTCGCTCCTTCGTGACAATGCTGTCATAATGTTGCTAACCCGCGGGGATACAATGTAGTTGCGGAATATTACCTGGAAATCCGCAACGCGGGCACGATAATGGAAGTTGAGTTGGAATCCGACTTCATTTCGGGTCAAATGGGCCTCTCTATCAAACGCACCGGGGCGGTCGGGGAAGCGCAAGGAGGTAACTGCTTTGCTGATTGGCGGATGCTTTGCTCTCTCTCTCTCTCTCTCTCTCTCTCTTTTGCTCGCTCTCTTTTTCGTTTCGCTGTCTCTCGGTTCTTTCCTTTTCCGTCTCTCTTGTTCTCTCTTCCCGTCTCTTGTTTCTTTCTTTTCTCTCCCTCGCGCTTTTCCTCTGGTCTGTCCTTTTCTCTCTCTTTTTTCTTCTATTTTCCTTTCCTCTTTCTTCCCAGGTGGTTATGTACTTGAGGCTCATCGGTTTTCCTTCCTTTTCTTGCGTTGTGCTTTGGGCGCAGTAGAGAGCTTAGCTCCCTCTATCAACCCGCCTGTGATTTATGGCTTACAAACGGGAATGAATGTGCAAACTCTGCGCACCGAATTAGCCATTGGCACCTATGCGTTAGTCATTCGACTGCTGACAGATTATCGCGATCTCGACTTGAATACAGGGTAAGGTGTTTACATATCTGTTGAACTTGTTTGGGTTTCTCAATGGAAATGAACACCGTTCCCAAATGTTTCCTTAATCGAGATAAAAATGTTACGTACTCTCCCTCTCTCTCTCTGTGTTGTATGTGTGTGTGTGTGCGTGTGTGTGTGTTTAATATGTATATGTTTATTTGTACATCCACGTATGTGTGTCTCTGTGTGTGTGTGTGTGGGTGTGTGCATGTGTCCGTCCGTTGACGCTCGCGGCTCTTTCTTTTGCTTTCATTTTCAGCCACGAGAAAGAGAACAAGCAATACGTGCCTTTTGAGTTTGACTTCCGCATGCGGCTTTTGCCACACAGAGACGAAGTTTATGTGTGTTTACAAAACGGTTATGAGGTAATACGATGCATTTTTTCGCATGGGTTACGTTGTGCGCTGTTCTTTCTCTAATTGTATGTGTGTGTGTGTGTGTGTGTGTGTGTGACTGTGTGTGTGACTGCGTGTGTGTGTGTGTACATGGGTCTGTGTGTGTTTGTGTGTTGTGTTGTCGTTCTTGAGTGAAAAACGCAAGACAAAACAAACATAGCTTGTGGTTTTCCCTTTTTCTGAACCTTACGTATCGTTTGTGATTCTCTCTCTCTCTCTCTCTCTGTCTGCGCAGCTTCTACCTTCTTCTCTCAACAGTGTGCGCTTTTTGGGCACTGAGACTGCGCGTCCGAGTAACTATATGCGAAAAGGAAGCGCACACTTCTTCGGACAATTCTTATTGCCTTCCATACACATGCATGAAAGAGTTAATCGAAGGTGAGTTTTGTTATGCGATACGTAGTATATGTCGCATGTGACGTCCGTTTTGCGTTTCCCCCTCTCTCTGTCTGTGTCTCTCTCGTTCTCTCTCTCTCTCTCTCTCTCTCTCTCTTTTGTGCTCGCTCGCTCTGTGTGTGTGTGTGTGTGTGTGTGTGTGTGCGTGTGTGTGTGTCTGTCTCTCTCTCTCTCTCTCTCTCTCTCTCTCTCTCTGTGCGTGTGTGCGTGTATGCAGTCGTGGCATGTCCACAACAATCCCTCTGGCTGTCGACGTCGATCATCCGCATTTATACAACGATGTGATGGAGCCGCTGCACGCCTATTCAACTGATTTCAATGTTGATAGAATGCAATTCAAAGGTCCATTTTTAATTGATTCGTTATGTTGATCAGTTACTGTGTCTGTCTGTGTGACTTCTTTTTGTCCTCATCATGCTTCCTATACGTTATATGTGTCCTCTCTGTCTTTGAGATGCCGTACATACGGTGTATCCCTGTCACTTTCGTCTTCAACGTGCCTCGTATACGTTACATCTGTTCTTTCTTTTTTCAATTTAAGCTCGTATACGAGTATCCTCTGATGTGTCAATATTGTCGGCCATGTGTTGTATGCATCTTGTCCATGCTCTCATACTTGAATGTGCTGGTTTGTGTATGTATTTCTTCTCTTCACAGTGACATCTCTTTCGCTGATGCGGCTGAGCTTCAGTACTGAGCCGGGCAACAGCATACGCATGCGCTTAGTCGAGTATCCGTGTATCGCGGAGAACGTTCATGTTTGGGTAAGTGTCATCCTTTCTCTGAGTTGCTTAATGTTATTTTTGTGTGTGTGCAGCAGGAGTGTGTGTGTGTGTGTGTTTGTTTGTTTGTTTGTAGTCGTGTTTTATTTAGACTTCGTAGCTCACGGACTGTTCGCCTCTCTCTCTCTCTCTCTCTCTCTCTCTCTATTTCCTTGATTCGCAGCATCGCTATCTTAACATGAATCTGCAATGCAAGCCGCAAGTGCTGGTTGATACAACTGACTACCAGTTTGACATTTTACGCTTCGTGTATAACGGCTTATATGAGTTAGAGATACGCGAAATGGAAAGTTCCGCCAGTCATGCACATAAAGGTCAGTCGTTTGTTCATCTCATTGTCTCTTGTCTTTCCTTCTTGAGTGTTTCCTCGTGTACATACTTTCTTCCTTAAGAGGTTTGTTAGATTCGTTTGTTGGAATGAGATATGTAATCATCTCATACTTTTGCAACTCGCCATTCGCTAACAACTACGTTTTTCTTTGCATTTCTCTTATTTTCCTGTGCTTTTTCCCCTCACTCGCCATTCCCTACTCCGTTCTCTGTTGCATGTCTCTCTCTTCTTTTGGTGCCGTTTTTCTGTCAGGTTGTGCAGCCTATTCACTGGAGTTCGCTTTGGAGCCGATGGCGGCGTTTAACGCGTTGCACGGCTCTGTGTTTTGTCCGGGAACTCACGGTTTTGGCTCGGACCACTTCCCGCCTCCTCCACCGGCTGTCATCACGCATCCCTATCATTATGATAGCAATGCCAGAGGAGAGGTAAGAGAAAGAGAAAGAGAAAGAGAGACACAGACAAGAGATAGGGTGCGAGAGAGAGAGAGAGAGGCAAAGAGAGAGAGAGAGAGAGAGAGAGAGAGAGCTAGCGGGACAAAGACCCACAAAGAGAGAGAGAGAGAGAGAGAGAGAGAGAGAGAGAAGGTCGCAGTAAGTTCGCTTGTTTCCTCTTCGATTGTTTGTTTACTCAAAACAACAAGTTGATTTCCTTCTTTCTTCGTATGTGCACCTGTGCAGTCTCTCTACATTCAACAACGCAGCGGACACGCGCGCACAGAGAACTATTTCTTCACTGTGCCGACGCCTTTCCGCTTCTACGCCGAACTCGGATACGACTTCCTCAGAGGGTATTATGTCCTTCCTCTTATGCTTGTTTTGTTTGTTTGTGTTCGAGGCTGTTTCATAGGTTTCAAATCACTTTTGCGTTTATTGCGGGTCTTTGTTGCTTGTTTGTTCGTTTTCTTAGGCTGTTTCATAAAGTTTCAAATCATGTTTTGTTGCGTGTGGGTCTCCATCAGCCTCTCAAAGTATTCTTTGCCATATGTCTCTATTGGTGTATGTTTTGTTCGTTTGGCTCTTTTTATTTGTGTATCTATGCCTCACCAACTCTCTTTCTCTCTCTCTCTCTCTCTCTCTGTGCTCCTTTTTTCGTATTTCTTTTTTTTTTCTTTGCAGCGATTTGACGATGGATTTGATGCTTTCTGAGTCGCAAGCGGTCAATATACACACAGGAGAAGAACATTATAATCGTCACACTATCGCACTTGATTATATGCCCCCTGGCCGCTATGTCTTTACCATTAGAGAGCCAAATGATGGTGCGTTTTAATGCTCTTTTTTATCTTGTGTTTTTGGTTTGTCACTTTTTTCGGTTTTGCCTTGTCATTTTTGTATGTGCCTTCGTCTGTTGTTGATGTTTTGTCTTTACTACGTAACCTTTCTTTCTTCCTTCGCTCTGGTTCTCTCGTCTCTCTGTGTAACTTTCTCTCCCTCTCCCACGCGGTCTCGCTCTCTTGCGTATGTATATATATATATATCTATTTGCATATCTTTTTTCTTCTTTCTCATTTCTCTGTCTAAACGCACTCTTTCCCACATCCCCACACCACACTCACACACACACACACACAAAACACAGGCGATATGGGTTGGTTCTGCACCACTTTCTCGCTGGTGATGCAAGTCTATCCGATCCACCTGCAAATGGGCGCGCATATCAACTTCGGGCCCGGCGGCCGCACAGTGGCCGTGTATGAGGACCCGCTGGCGCTGCTGTCGCCCATCCAACGCGCCATTCCGCCGTACCCGCGACTGCCAAAGGTAATCATTTGGTGTGTGTGTGTGTGTGTGTGTGTGTGTGTGTGTGTGTTTGTTTGTCTTTGTGGTGTTATGTGTCTTTGTCGTTGTGTTCTATTGCTGGCCTTTGTGGTTCTCCGTCTATGGCTATTCCGCCTTATCCGTGACTGCCAAAGGTAATGGTTGTATGTGTCGTTGTCTCTTGCGTTGTATGGTACCTTATCTGCGATTTCCAAAGGTAGAGTTTTTTATGTCATTGTCTGGTATTCTATAGTTTCAGAAATGTCTTTCTCTGTGCTTTTGTTATTCCGTGAGATGTGTTTTCGGTTCATTCCAATACTCTTCTGCTGTCACTGTGTCCCTTTTTTTGTCTCATCTCGTTTCAAACGTGTGTGTGATATAGACGCTCGACTCAGTCGCATTTTTGGGTCTGCGCTCAGAAGTTCACTTATTTGGCACCTATTCTCTCATTCATTCGACGCCTGTAAAGTCGCACACACACGCGCACAACTCTGAGAGTCAGACATCGCCCACTTCGCCTGAAGAGGCGCCGATGGTCGTCATTGTGCCCAATGAAGATGACGAGGAACATGAAGGTGTGTTGTGTTGTGTTGTGTTGTGCTGTGTGTCTATCTGTATGCGGGCGGTGCTCGCATCTCTACTTTACCGCATTGGGCTAACCATTTCTCTCTCTCGCTGCTGGGTGTGTGTGTGTGTGTGTGTGTGATGGTTTGTGTTCTTGTGTTCCACCTCTCTCCTGCTCATCTCTTTAGATCTAATCGTCTCAGGAGGTTTGACAGCCGTTCATCGTCGCTCAAATGCGCAACAGAGAGCCAATGACGCACGGGCGCTCTTATCTCTTTCCCACACGGCTGAGCTTACAAATGCTATGCAGTTTACTGTGCGCAAACCCTCTGTTTTACGTGTCTTTGCTGCGCCTCATCGCGAATCGGCGACTTTCTTCACGGAAATGTCACTTATTTCGCACGCGAAACAAACGCCTTCATCTTCTCCTTATCATCATGAGGAAGTGTATAAAGGCGCTACATCTTCTTCCGCCTCTCTCAATCAAGTGAAAACGCGTATACACACAGAGACAAAACACGGAAAGAAAACGCGTCATAAGTATGCGTGGCTGTTGGCTACTTTGGCTCCCGGTGTATATTCGCTCGTCATTCAGGCCAATCGCACAGGTATGTGTGCATCTGAGATAGTTTGCAAGAATGTGATAGACAGTTAGAGAGTGATATGTGTGCATCTAAAAGTAGTTTGCACCCGTGTGATAGACAGTTATTAGAGAGAGATACACACAATACATGAACACACACACACACACACACACACACACGCCACACACACAAGCAGGTGCAGTGAGAGCACATTTCTGTTGTTTTTCTTCCTTTGTTTCCCGTTTCTGTTGTGTAGTTTTTCTCATATCTTTTCACCTGTATTTTAGGATTCTGTTTCTTTTCTCGTTAGTAGTTTGTTCTCATATGTCTTCACTTGTATTGTAGGCATTGACGTTCCTCACGCGTCTCGGTGGTTCGATTGGGATCAAACCTATTTAGCTGATGTCGAGTTTGCATTACATCCGCTCTACGATTGGGAGAAACACACAGCGGAAAGTGGGAAAGAAGAGGGAGGCGGCGCTATCACAACTTTGCCTGAAGAAGCACACATTCATCTCACTCCCTCACAGAGTGTGTATCACTTTTCCTCTCCGCGCATGCGTCTGTGTACGCCTGGTCAAACGGGTGTAACAAAGCGACGTAAACAGGTGCATTCTGTGCCTTTTACAGTCGATGAAGAAAGCATCGCTTTTGTGGAAGTGCACTACGACTTCTTAGAGAATCATTTGCTATTAAGTTTGGAAGGCAAAGAACATCGTACGGGCATGCTGCGCTCGCTGCACGGATCGCCCAGGGTAAGACTTGTCTGGTTTTGTTCTTGTTTCTCATTATTTTTATTTTTATCTTGTATTTTCATTCTTATGATCATTAGTTGTATTATCATTACTTCTTATTAGGATTAGCATGATCACGGTTGCACTTGTGTTTTTTGGCGTCGGGGTTTGTCTGACTTTTTTCTGTCTTTTCTTTCTTCCGCTTTGAAACACACAGAAAAACTCGAATCATTTGTACGTGAGTCTGCGGCCGGGCGACTATCGCATCGTCATACACAGTTTCGGCGTATTACCCGCGCTTACTAAAGACAAAATACGCATCAGTGGAGAGGGCATTGACGGTGTGTATCGATGTTTTGTGTGTTGCGTGTGTGCGTGTGTGTGTCTGTGTGTCTGTCTGTATCATCCGCTTTTCCTTCTTTGCTTCCTTTCAGGTTTTTTTTTGTTTTGCTTTTTACTCGGTATCTGCAATCATTTCTTTTCCATTTATCTTCGCTTTTCTTCCTTTCTTTCTTTCTTGTCTGTTTTCTTTTTCTTTTTCTTTTTTCTTTAGGTTGCTCACGATACTACTCTCTCGCCATCTTCATTCACGGTGTGAAAGCTGCATTAGCTACGGATCATAATGGGGCGCCTCTCGTGCCTTTGCCCAAGACAGATACGAATAATAACAATAACAATAATAATCATAATAATAATAATATGATGTCAATTCCGGCTCAACAATTGGAACCGGCGGAAGTACCTGCACAAGAAGAAGTCAATTGTCCCGAAGGTATCGATCTTTTGCCAGTGTTCTTATATGCACACACACACACACACACACACACACACACAGACTCTCTCTCTCTCTCTCTCCCTCTCTCTCTCTCTCCCTCTCTCTCCCTTCTCTCTCTGTGCTTTTCACTTTGTTTTTCCGTTTTCATTCGTGTGGTGTCTTCGCCTTTGGTCAATCTTGTTGTGTTCGAATATGTGATATGCTGTGTGCATATTCTTTCGCACTCTGGTATCTCATTTCCTTACCAAAATATACACCTCCACATGCTTTGTCCGTCTAATCTGTGTGCTTTTTATGGTAACAGAAATGGCAGTTCCGACTGTGATGACAGTCGTAAGAAAGGATCTGTTATCTGAACAAGCCGAGCTCTCCGAATCAGGTGAGTACCACCACAGATAAAGAAGGAAGAAGAAAAAGAATGTCTGTGTAGTCGCAAGTTGACATGTATCTTTTCATCCAGTTAGTTATTTACTATTGTGTGTGTGTGTGTGTGTGTGTGGTGTGTGTGTGGTGTGTGTTTGTGTGCGTGTGTGTCTTTGTTTGTGTGTTTGTGTCTGTGTGTTTGTGTGTGTGTGTGTGTGCATGTGCGTGTGTGCATGTGTGTTTGTGTCGTGTTTTGCAAATCGAACCACAGCGCAAGCACAAGAAGACGTGCAAAAGCTGCTCAAGTTACCCGCCACTCAAGGTGTATACACTCAGCGCAACTTTGTCTTCTTTTACAATGGCGGGCCCGATGGATTGACAGCGGATAGGTAAGAGACAATGCTGTCCTCTGTGTGTGTGTGTGTGTGTGTGTGTGTGTGTGTGTGTTGTGTGTGTGTTTGTCCTTCATTCGCGCGCGTTTCGTATGGTGTGTGTGTGTTGGTGCGTACTCATTGCTCTGCTCTTCTCGTTACCTTGTTCTTCTCTTCCTTTTCTTTTCCTTTCAACTTTTATTACTCTTTTAGCACTGTGAGAGTGTACGGTGAAGCATTCACTTTCCCTCCGCCTTTGGAAATCAAGTGGCAGTGGATCAAAGTACCCGTCTTAGTCGATACTATATTCAGGTATTTTATATGAAAAAATTGCTTACAAACCCACGTTTTAAACTCCTATTCTTTCTCTCTTCTTTTTTTTGTCTCTGTTGAAAACTGTTGTTCATACATCTCTATCTCTGTCTACAGATATGTTTTGTCATCATAGTTTGGTTCTTTTTCTTCTTATTGTTGCTTTTTTTCTGTGTCGTTTTCTGTTCTCTTCTTTTTTATAGAGTGGACGTCCGTTCTTCGAGTCCGCATTCGAACCTGCGCTTGGTGCTGTTTAAGAGCAGTAATAACACAGTCACTCCTATCCATGAAGCGAACGAGGAACGCAAGATTTCGCAGGTAAATTTCTGTGAAGAAATGCCGCACACAAGTCATAAAAAAAGAAGAAGAAAGATTTAGTGGTTGGTTGTGAGCCTTTGGAGACTTGTTGTTGTGTCTTTTTTCTTCCTGCGCGCCTTTTTGCTTCACCCTTTACACCAACATTACATTACTCTCGGGTGTGCCGCGTTGTCTTTCTTGTATTTCGCCACCCGTTTTAGATGAGTTTTTTCTCATTTTGCTGGGTTTTTCTCCTTCTTTCTTTCTTTTCTTTCCTTTTTAATCTCTGCAGGTCTACCGGTTGGCTCCTTCTGAAATGGTGTATTTCCTCGGCGTGGGCACGCTGGCGGCCACAGTGGATCGATCGCGCTGTCCCTCTTTTGGTAAGAAAAAAAAGAAATGTAGCGAGAAAAAAAAAAGCAAAACAAAAAAAACATTGCAAAACAACAGCCATTCTTTTTGTCTCTCTTTTGCTTTCGTTTGCGACTTTCCTTGTCCCTTCTGTTCCTCTCTTTTGGTGTATCTTGGCAAGCGAAATAACTCGTTTCTTTGGTTCTTTTGCACCCTTCTTCTTTTCTTATTTTCTTCCTTTTCTTTCCTTTCTTTCTTGTCTCTCTCTCTCTCTTCCTTTTGTCTGTTCTTTTCGTTGTTCTTCTACTTTTTTTTCCCCAGCTTTGGATATCGCTCAAACTCCCGAAGCGACTTTGCGAAGCGCTCTGCGACCGTTCAGCGCACAAACTGTGCAGTTGCCGACCCCCGACCATCACACTTGTCCTGTGCGTCTGCCTTCCTCACTCATCTCTGTCTCACAGAAAGGATACGCGCGTCAACGCATGAAGTTAGCTTCTTTACACGGGTGCGTGTGGATCCTCTTTTTCTCTATGAAATCATTTGTTGGGGTTCTTGCGCAAATCCTCTTATGTTTTTCTTCATGTGGGCGTTATTCATTCTTAACATCCTTTCTCTTTGCTTATTTGGTTTTGTCTCATGTAATGTTATCTCATAGGGTGCATAGTGGCTCACTTTCCTATCCCATTCACTTCAAAGTCACTTTGGATTCACATATCTCCGCGACGGTATATTATAACTTTCTTTCGGCGGCCTTTTCACTGGTTTTGGAGCGCATTCCCCCGGCACCGACACACGGACTTTTCCCGATTTTCATGCGAACTCACCCACAAAATAACCGCACTTCGACGACACTTTCGGGTCCTTCGCATGTCGTCTTCCGCAGCCGCGATGAAAGTGCCATTCCCGAAGCCAAAAAAGCGTTGCAGGTGGGTGGCTGTGCGGTCTGTTTGTGCGTGTGTGTGTGTGTGTGTGAGAGAGAGAGAGAGAGAGAGAGAGAGAGGGAGAGAGAGACATATATATATAGAGGAAGAGAGAAGCGAGAGAGCGAGAGAGAGAGAGAGGCATATATGTGAAGAGAGAGAGAGAGAGAGGAAGAGAGAGAGACAGAGAGAGAAAACACCTGTTATCGAGTGTGCCTGTCATACGATGCCTTTTCTGTCAGTTATTGAGAAAGTGTATCAATATGTTTGCAAGTATTTGTAAAGTGTCTTCTCGTTCGCCACATAACGAAACATGCTCTCTACAACTCTCAAACCCAATTTTTTGTGTTACCTCTCTCAATACGCGCAGAACGAAGGTGGTCAGATCTTCGAGACCAACGAATACAACGTGGCCGAGACCTACGACTTCCGCACCTCTCTTCGCGGCTACATCATACCCGGCGACTATGTGCTGACACTGCACGAGCATCTCTCGGGTCCCTACACCGCGCTTTTGGAGAAAGAGGAGCTGGCATGTCGAGTCTTTGGCTGGGACTTGACCATTACGGTAAGCGGCTCGGACACCGATAATTAGTCGCCGATTTGTTGTTTTTATGTGCGGAAAGCATACCTGCTAAGCTTCTTATCTTGGATTTTTTTTTTCTTTTATTTATCTCTGGTTTTCCTCTGTCTCTTTCTGTGTGTGTGTGTGTGTGTGTGTGTGTGTGTGTATGTTTGTGTGTGTGTGTGTGTGTGTGTGTGTTGTTTTGCTTTTTTTTTTTTTTTTGCTTTCTTTGTGCAGCCCGCGGACGTAGGCAGTTCTCAAGCCGTGGATGATAGTCCTCCGACCCGTGATGAAAATGGTGTGTTATCGCGCGTGTTACAACACATTAGTTTCTCGTTTTGCTCATAGCACTTCCTTTTTGCTCTTTCTTCTCCTCCTGATTTTGTCTTGCCTGCTTTTCTTTTTCTACTCTTCTTTTGTTTTCTTTTGTCCCTTCTACTGGGTTGTTGTTCTACCTTCTTTCTTCCTGCTTCTTCGTCTTCTGTCTTGTTGGTTTTTGTCATCTCTTTTGCAGAGGGAGCCGCTCCCGTGGATACTACCTCTTCCTCACCAACCACAACAAACGCTCCCGTTACTTTCGTGTCCACACCTGTTCAAACCGCCTCATCTCCCTCGTCCGCCGACCAAAAACCGGCCGAAACTCACATTCAAATCGACGCACAAACTCACACAGAAAGTGCACCACGCGTGACTGAGGCACCCAAAGGACTTCAGTGTATGAATGGCGGTCGTTTAGTGGAGGCGGGACGTGCTCAAGTGTGCAACTGTCTCACGGGCTATACGGTAAGTCTGCGTAGTGTGTTTTTGTGTGAGAGAAACAAAAAACAAATGCGAAAAAGAGTTGAAACAAACTGAGAAGGTTGTCTTTGTGGATGTTTACATACGAAATAGTTGGTACAAACTACGAGGAAGATGCCTTTTGTGTCTGTCTAAAACGATGCCCAACTTCATTCCCACACGAAAATGACGATGTGAACAGAAAAAGTGGCGATTTTCGTACATCTAAAATCAAATCAACCCATCACAAACTGATCCATCGTTCTGCTCTCCTTTTGCTCTCTTTTTTTGTGTAGGGTCCCACTTGCACCGAATGTGATGTCGGCTTTCGTCGAACTGCCGCTGAGAAATGTGAATACATTCGCAAACGCCCGCGCGATCGCACTGCACCGCCAACTTCGTGCAATCTCATCAGTTGCGGCTGCTTCAACATCGACCTTTACGGGTAAGTAGACACTACCTTCTTGTGGTTGGTCGTACGTTGGCTCATTGTAGTTTTCTCTCTCTCTCTCTCTCTCTCTCTCTCTCTCTGTGTGAAAACATGTATTCCATGCCTCTTGCTCTCTCTCTCTCTCTCTCTCTCTCTCTCTCTCCCCTTCTCTCTTGTTCTGCCTGTTTTCTCTCTTTCTTTGCCTTTTCGCAGCGAAATCGACGCGAGTCACCCGCCGAATTGGGACGCGTGTTTGCCCATCGGACAGTGTCACGTCGATGCGGAAGGGAAAGCGCATTGCGGATGTCCCGAAAAATACACCGGTACGCGGTCTTCCTATTTGAGTATGTTGTGTGTGTGTGTGTGTGTGTGTGTGTGTGTGTATGAGAGCGAGAGAGAGAGAGAGGGAGAGGGAGTGTGTGTGGGGGGGTGGG
>JADMIO011701113.1_pt1 | contig 46773 bp, 34 predicted proteins | sample 8958161 | NCBI WGS metagenome assembly JADMIO01 (sample SAMN16585339, study PRJNA669376) | soil metagenome | isolation source: Crop rotation soil | place: USA: Cullars Rotation, Alabama | collected 2011
TATGGTGAAAGTTGGAACCTCTTACGTGCCGATCAGATTAAAACGAAAGGCCCAGTCTTTCGACTGAGCCTTTCGTTTTATTTGACCATGTTGGTATGATTTAAATTAATACGACTCACTATAGGGTCAGTGCGGCCGCGACTTCAAGTCACGTGAATTCCAAGCTTCGGATCCCACTGTGCTGGAAAGGAAATCTGCGACCGGTTCCAGCGGAGCCTCGCCTGCCTGGAGTTGCAGTCGAGAGCGCCGCTGCCGCCGCAGCTCGTCCAGGCCGCACCGGTGGGCAATGGCCTGGATCCAGGGAACCGGATCGGCGCCCCGCACATAGGCTCCACGCGCCTGGTGAACCTTCAGGAAAGTCTGCTGCAGCAGATCCTCCGCCGTCGCCCGTTCGTGCACGAGACAGCGGAGATGCGCGAGCACCCGCGGCCCCAGCGCCTCGTAGAGCTCCTGGAAGGCACCGCCTTCGCCCTCGCAATAGCGCCTCATGATGTCGTGCATCGACACGCTCGCACCTCCTCGCGGCGGGGAGAGACCTTCCGGCCGAGGCTCCCCGCGGCCAGGAGAGAGCATCCACCATCCTCGAGTCGCTCGGTAGCCTGCTTGCGCGCACGACACGCTTGCGTGCGACGCAAGAATGCCAGAGTACCGGGGCGCATGGATCTCTTCGCGCAGATGAGCACGTTCACCCGGGTGGTCGAGGTCGGGAGCCTCTCCCGGGCGGCCCGCGCCCAGCGCCTGTCCCTCGCCGCGGTGAGCCGCCAGGTGTCGGCCCTCGAGACGTCGCTCGGCGCGGCGTTGCTGGTGAGAACGACACGAAAGGTGACCATCACCGAGGCTGGCCGGCGCTACTACGAGCACTGCCTCCGGGTCCTGCGGGAGGTCGACGCTGCTCACACCAGCGTGCGGACCGATCACGCCGTCGAGGGTCTTCTCTCCGTGACCGTCCCCGTCACGCTCGGCCTCCTGCGGGTGAGCCCCCACCTCCCCGCGCTTCTCGCGAAGCACCGGCGCCTCTCCATCGATCTGCGGGTGGAGGACCGGGTGATCGACCTGGTGGGGGAGGGGGTCGATGTGGCCATCCGCGCCGGGTCCTCGATGCCGGAGAACCCTCTTTTCCTCTCGCGACTCCTCACCTCGTACCGCAGGGTTCTGGTCGCCAGCCCGGCCTACACGAAATCCCGCGGTGAGCCGCGGGCACCGGAGGCGCTCTCCCGGCACGATGCGCTCGTGCACCTCGGAGCGTTCGGCGCGACCACGACGTGGCACTTCCTGCAGAACGGGGCGGAGACCACCGTGGCCGTCCGGGGGACGTTTCGATCCAACGCCCCCTACGTGCTTCAGGACGCAGCCCGGTCGGGGCTCGGCGTCGCCTTGCTGCCCGAGTGGCTCGTCGCCGACGATGTGCGGGACGGCCGGTTGAAGGTCCTCTTGCGCGCCTGGGAGGTCGCTCCCGTCAGCGTGAGCGGCGTGTACCGTACGGAGCTCCGCAGCTCGGCCCGGGTGAAGGTGCTGCTGGATCACCTGGCTGAACGCTACGCGGTGGAGTCGAGCGGCCTACTGTGAAGAGGCGCGACCGTTTCGGCCTGTCGACTTTCGACCACGCCTCGCGAAACCATCCCGCGCGCCCCGCGTAGAGCCGTCGCACAGCAGCGCTGACGTGGTCGCTCCGGATCACGTCGTGTGCAACGGCCGCCCACCGGCGAACCGTGACGGATGGATCTGTCCAAACGCGAGGAATGACCATGAGACTCTGGCGATTGACCTTCGGTACGGCGTGCGCGCTGGCTCCCCTTCTTCTGGCTGCTTGCAGCGACGACAGCGCGGTGGAGACAACCCCCGCCGGGACCTCGGGTACCGCGGGGACTTCAGGTACTGCGGGGACCGGGGCTGCGGGGATGGCCTCCACGGGTGGCGCAGGGGCGGGAGGCTCCTCGAAGGGAGGCAGCGGGGGCAGCACGGCGGGCGGACCCTCGACGGGGGGCGCCGGCGCAGGCGGAGCCTCGGGGTCGAATTCTACCGGCGGAGCGAGCGGGGCAGGCGGTTCCGCGGGGTCGAATTCTACCGGCGGAGCGAGCGGGGCAGGCGGATCTGCCGGGTCGAATTCCACAGGGGGCGCGAGCGGGGCAGGCGGATCTGCCGGGTCGAATTCCACAGGGGGGGCGAGCGGAGCTGCTGGCACCGCGGGCTCGAATTCCACCGCCGGAGGGGGAGGGACGGCTGGCGGTGGCGGCGCAGGGACGTTCGCGTTCAAGGTACGCATCGAGAACGTATCGGACTCGAGCGCGCGCCCGACGCCGGTATCCCCCGGCGTGTGGGTGTTGACGTCCGCCGTCGATCCGCTCTTCACCGAGGGGCAGAAGGATCGCGGCGAGGGGCTGGAGCGGATCGCGGAGGAGGGGAACGTGACGGATCTCGCGGCCTCGTTGAAGGCCAAGAGCAGCCTCGCCTCCACGGGTGTCTACGACATGGCGATAGGCGCGTCGAAGGCGGGGCCCGCACAGCCGGGTGGAGCCTTCGAGTTCACCGTGAGCGCGACCCCGGCCGCCGGGAAGCTTTCGTTCGCGTCGATGTTCGGCCAGTCGAACGACACGTTCATCGGACCTGGGGGGGCGGGGATCGAGCTCTTCGATTCGGGGGGAAAGCCTCTGTCGGCTCGGGACGTCACCGCCAGTGTTCTCTTGTGGGACGTCGGCAGCGAGATCAACCAGCCGCCCGGCCTCGGGCCGGATCAAGCTCCACGGCAGCCAGCGGCGAACACCGGGCCGTCGGAGGGGGTCGTGTCGCGATTCAGCTCGGGGACGCGGGCCTACCCGGTGGGGAGCGCGATCGTCGACGTCGCCGTGTCGGCGGTGGGGAGCGTCTACACCCTCAAGGTCACCAACGTGTCGGGCACGAGCGGCGCGATCGTCACGCCCGTGTCTCCCTTCTTCTGGGCCACCCATGACGCCAGCTTCAAGCTCTTCACCACAGGGGAGAGCGCGAGGGGCAAGCCGCTCGAGCGTCTGGCGGAGAATGGCTCGCCAGCGGAGCTCGTGACGGCCAGCACCGGCGCTGCGGGGATCGGGCAGGCGGGGGCGGTGGCGCGGCCGGACGGCGCAGCGGCGGATGGCCCGGCCACCACCGGCAAGTCCTTCACGCTCACCGTCACCCCCGACGCGCTCCACCCGCGGCTCAGCTTTGCGTCGATGGTGGGGCAGTCGAATGACGCCTTCCTCGCGCTGCCTTCGTCGGGGGTCATGCTCCTCGACGCGGCCGGGATGCCTCGCCCCGCGGCGGACGTCGCCGCGGAGATCCGACGCACACTCGTCGTCTGGGACGCGGGAACAGAAGCCAACGAGGTCCCCGGCGCGGGAAAGAATCAAGCGCCGCGGCAGGCTGCGCCGGATAGTGGTCCCAACGATGCCAAGGACATGGTTCGCCTCTACGACGACGCCACCAACGATCTCGCTGGCGCCTCTGCGGGTGGCTTCGCCAAGGTCACCATCGTCCAGGGCGCAACTGCAGGCACGTTCGACGTCACGGTCATGAACACGAGCGACACGACGGCGTACCCAGGCCACCTTTCGCCGGTTGCCTGGGCCACGCACGCCGCTTCCTTCTCGCTCTTCGCGACCGGCAAGCCGGCCTCTGCCGGGATAGAGCGCGTCGCGGAGGACGGTGACGCGGCCACGCTCCTCGCCGCGCTCCAGGTCGCGCCGGCCGCCGACGTGAAGAGCTCCGGCGTCGCGAATTCTCCCAACGGCACGGGTACCGGTCCGCTCGCGGTCGGGCAGGCCTACACCTTCACCGTCACCCCCGACGCGTCCCATCGCTTCTTCAGCTTCGCGTCGATGATCGCCCCCTCCAACGACGCCTTCCTCGCCTTCGATCCCGAGGGCATCGCCCTCCTCGACGCCAGCGGCGCGCCCCGCTCCAACGCCGACATCGCCGCCGACGTCGCCGCGCACCTCCTGGCCTGGGACGCGGGGACAGAACGGAATCAGGCCGGTGCCGCGGGACCGGATCAGTCGGGCAAGAACACAGGCGCCGACGAGGGCAACGGAACTGTCCGCGTGCAGAACGATCTCGCAGGACCGTTCCCCCTCGCGAGCAGCATCGTGAAGGTGACCATCACGCCCATGCCGTGACCAGCTCCGCAGGAGGGGTCGTCCGAGGCCACCCGGTTCATCCCGACCGGGTGCTCGGTCGGCCCATCCTGCATCGCGCGAAACCAGCCGACGGCTCGGGCGTAGAAGGTGCATGATCCGACGGACCGTGGCCACCGCGCCCGGGCAGTGGGGGGTTGAGATGGAAAAGGTCTCTTCGACGGCAGTGACGGTGGCCTCGGATCCGGCTGAGCTCGGCGTCGCGGCGACTATCGGCGCGGCCTACCTGAGGACGACCGTCCTCCCCGAGATCGTCACCGCCGACGGGGAAGTCTCGCTCCGCCGCGTCGACACGCCGCGCTACGTCGACAAGAAGACGCTCGGCGAGGGGGGGATAGGTCACGTCGCCCTCGTGGAGGACCGCGACATCGGGCGCACCGTCGCGCTGAAGCGGCTCAAGCCGGATCAGGCAGGGCATGGGTCGCTTCTGCGCTTCGTCGAGGAGGTCCGGGTCATGGGCCAGCTCGAGCATCCCAACATTGTTCCGGTTCACGACGTGGGGGTCGACCCCGAGGGCCGGCTCTACTTCGTCATGAAGAAGATCGAAGGGGAGACGCTGGCCGATATCATCGCCAAGCTCGCTGCTGGGAACCTCCACTACCATCACCTCTATCCATTCGAGTCCCGCATCGATATCTTCGCGTCCGTGCTCCAGGCGATCGCGTACGCCCACGCGAATGGCGTGATTCATCGCGATATCAAGCCCGCGAACGTGATGATCGGCGAGTTCGGCGAGGTCGCGCTCATGGACTGGGGGATCGCCAAACGCGTCCGGGGTGACGCGCCTGCCATGCCCGTCGTCGAAGCGACCGATGACCTCGTCGAGGTGGGCCACGATCGCTTCCGCACCCGCCAGGGCTCTCTTCTCGGAACACCTGCATACATGTCGCCCGAGCAGGCCCGCGGCGCCAACGACGATGTCCGCGAGCAGAGCGACATCTACGCTCTCTCCGTGCTGCTGTTCGAGCTCATGACGCTGGAGCACCCGTACGCTGGCGCGAAGTCGCTCCCCGAGCTGTTCGACGCCATCGCCCGCAGCGAACCGAAGTTTCCTAGCTTCGTCAGGAGCCCACACCAGTCCCGGATGGTCCCAGTCGAGCTGGGGAAGCTCATCTTGCGGGGGATGGAGAGCGACCCGGCGAAGAGGTTCCAATCGGTGGGCGAAATGATCTCCGCGCTGCACCGCGTGACCACGGGGACCTTTCCCATCACCTGCCACGTTACCGCATTGAAGCGCGTGATGATGGCCGTGGTGCACGCGATCGAAATCGCTCCCCACGTGGTGCTCCTCGGGGTTCTGTCGACGCTCGGACTGGCCGTCTTCGCCTTGACGACCATCGTGCGCGGGCTGTGGCACCCATGAGCACCGCTTCCCCAAGGCGAAGCACCCCCCCGGATCGGCGCGCCGCAGCGGTCGAGCCTTTCGTTCTCCACATCAGAGATGCTTCCCCCCAGGAGCTCGATCGCCACTTCGGAGAGCTGAACACCCTGGTGCTCGCGCACACGACGCTGGCCGTGGTGGCCGTGTTCGAGACACCGGACCTGGGCCTGCCGGGCAGCGCGCGCTTCCTCGACTGGATGGGCCGTCACGAGCGCGCCCTCCGGAAGCGGGTCGTGGCCTATGCGCTCGCGACGCCGACCTTCCTCGCCTACGTCGGCGCGCTCTCCATGGTCTGGCTGGGCTTGCCCATGCCGGCGCGGGCGTTCCGGACTCAGGAGGACGCCCTGTCGTGGGCGCGCGAGCGGATCGTGAACAGTCGCCTCGGTTGAAGGCCTCGACTCCGGGGTGCGGTGGGTGCCCCGGGACCGAAACTCCGCCCGCCGAGCGGCGTAGGTGCTCTATGCCCCCGCTGCGCAAAGAAGCCACCCTCACCCCCCAGCTTGCGCTGGCCCTCGCGGATTCGATCGAGCGGGCGCGTCCGCCCGGCCCCGTGCGGATCGTCGTGCTGGGGGGTGGGTTCGCGGGGGTCTACACCGCGAAGTACCTCACCGACATGCTGGGCAGCCGTACCGACGTGGTCGTGGAGCTGCTCAGCGAGGAGAACTATTTCGTCTTTCAACCGCTGCTCCCCGAGGTGGCGGCGGGCGGCATCGCGCCCACGCACGTGGTGAACCCGATCCGGGAGATCGTTCCCCGTGCGCGCTTCCGGCACTGCAAAGTGAGGAACGTCGACGTGGGGAAGGGCCGTGTCCTCGTCTCTCAAGGGGAGGGCCTCGAGCTGGTGTCGGTCCCCTACGATCACCTGGTCTTTTGCCTGGGCAAGGTCTCGAACTTCTCCGCCATGCCAGGCGTCGAGGAGCACGCGCTGGCGATGAAGGATCTCGGCGACGCCTTCCGCCTGCGCAATCACGTCATCCGTTGCCTCGAGCTCGCCGACATCGAGGCCGACCCCGAGAAGAAGCGGGCACTCCTCACCTTCGTCGTCGCGGGCGGTGGCTTCAGCGGGGTGGAGACCATCGGTGAGCTCTGCGAGCTCGTCCAGCGTTCGCTCAAGTACTTTCCGACCGTGCGTCGCGAGGACATCGTCTTTCAGCTCGTGCACTCCCAGGACGTGATCCTGCCCGAAATGCCCAGAGAGCTCGGCCTCGCGGCGCGGCGGATCCTGGAGAAGCGCGGCATCGAAATGGTCCTCTCCGCGCGGGTGAAGGCCGCCTCGCCGGAGCACGTGTACCTCGCCGACGGTCGCAAGATCGCCACGCGCACGTTCGTGTGTACCGTGGGCAACGCTCCGAACCCGATCGCCAAGCACGCCATGCAATCGGGAGGGCTCACCGAGGCCCAGGTCGACGGCCGGGCCATCGGCGTGTTCTCCACCGACGAGTTCCTGCAGTGCGCGGGCCGGCCTGGCTACTGGGCGGTGGGCGACTGCGCCGGCGTCCCCAGCCCCACGGGGAAAGGGTTGTGTCCACCCACGGCGCAGTTCGCCATCCGGCAGGCCAGGTCCTGCGCGAAGAACATCCTTGCCACCATCGACAAGCGGCCTCTCTCTCCGTTCAAGTTCAAGGCCCTGGGGATGCTCGCGTCGCTGGGGCAGCGCAGCGCGGTCGCCGAGATGCTGGGCTTCAAGTTGACCGGTTTCATCGCCTGGTTCGCGTGGCGCTCCGTCTACCTCAGCAAGCTGCCGGGCTTCGTGAGGCGCCTTCGCGTCGCCCTCGACTGGACCCTCGACCTCTTCTTCCCCCGCGACATCACGCAGCTCCAGGTATTTCGCGCCGATAGACTGCGGGTGAACCACTACGAGCCAGGGGAGCTCGTCATCCGTCAGGGGCAGATCGGGCGCGAGCTCTTTCTCATCGTGAAGGGGGAGGTGGAGGTGGTGGATAGCTTGGGGGTGGTGATCGCGACGCTCGGCGCTCGGGACGTGTTCGGGGAGCGTGCGCTCCTGGAGGACACTCCGCGCACCGCCTCCGTTCGGGCAAAGGGGCCGGTGGACGTCCTGGTCATGTCACGAGGCGACTTCCGCTCGATGGTCGCGCAGCTTCCTCCGATGGAAGAGTACTTTCAGAAGCTGCTGGAGGAGCGCCTGCCCGGGGACGCTGCTCGCGCCATGATGGATCGCTCCCCAGGCGTGAAGCAGAGCGCGTCGCCGCCTGGGAATTGAGCACGTGTCACAACGCAGCGTCGCCGGGATGCCAGGTCATGAGCGGGGTCCCGGCGCGACGACCTCGGGAGGTCGTCGCGCGGTCCCAGGGACGATCAGCGAGCAGATCGTGCGCGCACCACCGGGAAGTCGATATCGGTGTCGGCGACCAGGTTGATGTAGTTGGTGAAGACGTTGAGGATCACGTTGGCGACCACCTCCAGCACCTCGGCGTCGCTGACCCCGGCCTGACGAAGGGCCGCGAGCCCGCCCTCGCCCACCCTTCCGCGCTCGAGCACCAGCGTCCGGGCAAAGCGCAGGATCGCCGCGGTCTTCGGGGTGGAGGAGCCCGCGGCCCGGGCCTCGGAGATGTCCGCGTCCGAGAGGCCGGCGCCCGCGCCGAGGGCCGAGTGCGCCGAGAGGCAGTAGTCGCAGCCATTCGTCTCCGCCACCGCCAGCGCGATGGACTCCCGCACCTGCGCCTTCAGTGTCCCGTGCGCGACCGAGCCGTTCAGCCCGACGAGAGCCTCGAGGACGGAGGGAGCGTTCGCCGCGACGCGGAAGAGGTTCGGGGTGAGGCCGAGCATCTTGTGGACGGCGGCGAGGGTGTCCTTGGTCTTTCCTTCGGTCTGGGCGGGGTCTTTGGCGGCAATTCGGGACATGAGCATTCTCCTCGTGGTTCTGTTCGGTCGCGGTGACTGCGACCCGAGGACACTATGGGTCCCCGCCTGGGTGACAACAATGACGCCGGCGTGGCGACACTATTCCACTGGGAGGAAGAATGGACACCCTCGCGCGGGGGCGGGATCGTGGCCGTGGTGAGCTTGCCGACTTCTCGCCAGCGGCTCGCTCGGAACGCTCGCTCATCGGAGAGCTCGGACCCGCCGCGTCATCGTCGCCCGTCTCATTCGGCGGCGATGGCCTGTTCGTCCCCCTCGCCCTCCTCGTCGTGCTCTCCCTCATCGGCCTCGCTGGTGTCGGCGGCCGGATCCCAGCCGCGGAGGGCGATGGTGAGGATGCCGGGGAACACGAGCAAAGTCAGGCCCGTGCTGATGAGGATCCCTGCGATCACCACAGTCGCCAGCGGTCGCTGGACCTCCGAGCCGGCGCTGCTGGAGAGCGCCATGGGGAGGAACCCGAAGGCCGCCACCGCCCCGGTGGTGAGCACCGCGCGCAGCGAGGCGACGGCGCCCTCGATGATGGCCACGTCGTGGCGCCGGCCGAGGAGGATCAACCGACGCACCTCGGTGGCGATGACGACCCCGTTCAGCACCGAGATCCCACCCAGGGCGATGAAACCGATCGCTGCGGGGAGACTGAACGGCAGCGATCGCGTCAGGAGACCGAACATGCCGCCGATGCCTGCGAGGGGCACCAGGATGAACACGGCCACGGCGAAACGCACGTTGCGGAACATCGCGAACAGCATCCCCAGGATGATCGCAATCACCGCCGGGACCACCACCGCGAGACGCCTGGAGGCGCGCTCGAAGTTCTCGAACTGACCGCCCCACTCCAGGCGGTATCCGGTGCCGAGGGCGAGGTCCTTCTGCACCACCTGCTTTGCCTCCTCGACCCACGACACCAGATCGCGCCCGCGCAGGTTCACGTCGATGCGAATGATGCGCTCGCGGTTCTGCCGCTTCACCACCGAGGGACCGTCGCCCTCCGTCACGGTCAACACTTCGCGCAACGGAACGCCTTGCTTGCCGGTCGTGCCCACGAAGAGGTCCCCGATGGCCGCGGCCGACTCGTCGCTGGGAGGGGACAGTACGCGGAGATCGAAGCGCCGTTGCTCGTCGTAGATATCCCCCACCTTGACGCCTTCACGCGCGGCGGCGAGCACGTGGAAGGCGTCCTCCACCCTGACGCCATAACGCGCCATGCGGGCCCTGTCGGCCACGGCCGTGATCACCGGCTGCCCCAGGATGCGCTCGATGCGCAGGTCCCCGGTCCCGCGGATCCCCCGCACCTTCTCGCCGATCAGGTCGGACAGGCGAACGAGCTCGTTCAGGTCGGCGCCGAAGACCTTGATAGAGACGTCGGCTCGGGACCCGCTGATGAGCTGGTTGGTCAGATCCTCGATGGGCTGGGAGACGGAGACGAAGGTGGCTGGCACCTCCGTCTCGATCCGGTCTTTCCATATCTCGGAGAGCTCGTCGAAATCCTTGGCGGTGGTCCATTCCTTGAGCGGCTTCAGGGGCACGAGGATGTCGGTGTTGTCGTTGCCCACGGCGTCGAGGGCGAGCTCGGGGCGGCCGCTCTGCCCCAGCGCTGCGAGGACCTCGGGGTACTCGAGAAGGATCTTCTCCGTCTGCAGGTCGAGCTTTCGCGCCTCGTCGAGCGAGATGCTCGGTGCTCGACGCATGGCCACGACGGCGTCCCCTTCGAAGATGCGCGGCACGAACTCTGCGCCTGACCCGGCGAAGGCCCACCCTGTCACCAGCAAGAGCACCGAAGCGGCCGCCAGGATCTGCCATCGGTAACCGATGGCGCCTGCGACCACACGACGGTACCGGGCGCCCAGCCAGTCCAGCCAGGGGGCACCATGGCCCTTCGGCGGCGGCACGAAGGTCACCATCAGCGCCGGGAAGAACACGATCGAGTAGATGAGCGCACCGAACAGCGCGCACGCCATGGTCAGGGCCATGGGACGGAACATCTTGCCCTCCACGCCCTGAAGAGTGAGCAGCGGGATGTAGACGAGCATGATGATGGCCACCGACATGGCCACCGGCTCCGCGACCAGCTTGGAGACCTTTCCGTACTCGCGCGCCCGGGCACGCCTGAGGATGCGGCGCCCGCCCGTGGCGGCCATCACGGCTTCCAGCACCACGATCGGGCCGTCGACCAGGAAGCCGAAATCGATGGCCCCGAGGGACATGAGGTCGCCGGTGATGCCGAACAGGTGCATTCCGAAGAGCGTGATGGCCATCGAGCCGGGGATGCCGAGCGCAACGGCCAGCGCTCCGCGGAGGGTCCCGAGGAAGAGGGCGAGCACCACGGTGACGACCAGAAGCCCCTCCACGAGGTTGGTCATCACGGTCTTCAGCGTCCGTTCGACGAAGTCACCGCGGTCGTAGATGACGTCGATGCCCACGCCGGGGGGGAGATCCTTCTTCAGCTCCTCCATACGGTCCTTCACGCCGTTGACCACGTCGCGACTGTTGGACCCCACCAGCATCATGACGATCCCCGTCACGGCTTCGCGCTCTCCGTTGTGCGTGATGACGCCGTAGCGAAGCGCCGCACCGACGCGCACGTCCGCGACGTTGCGTACCAGCACCGGGGTACCGTTGGCTTCGGTCCGGAGAACGACGTCGGCGATCTCCTGCTCGTTCCGCAGCATGCCTTGGCCACGAATGGTGAAGGACTCCGCGCGCCGCTCCACGTACCCGCCGCCCACGTTGATGTTGGCCGAGCGAATCGCGTCGAGGACCTGCCCCAGCGACATGCTGTGCGCTTCGAGCCGCGCTCGATCTACCAGGACCTGGTACTGCTTCAGCTCCCCGCCCATCGTGTTGACTTCGATGACCCCGGGGACGCTGCGGAGCTTGGGGACGATCTCCCAGTCGAGCAGCGTGCGGAGCTGCATGGGCGAGTGTTGCTCCGACTTGACGACGAAACGGTAAATCGTCCCGAGCCCGGTGGACACCGGGGCCAGCTCAGGCGTCTCGGCCGATGGAGGGAGATCGCCCTGCACGGTGCGGAGCCGCTCGAGCACCATCTGCCGGGCGAACCAGACGTTGGTGCCGTCCTTGAAGACGACCGTCACGCCCGAGAGGCCGAACCGCGACACGCTGCGGATCTCCACGCTGCTGGGGATGCCGTTGAGCGCGTTCTCTATCGGGAAGGTGACCGTGCGCTCGACCTCGATGGGGGAGAGCCCGCCGCACCCGGTGATGACGTCCACCTGGACGGTGGAGACGTCGGGGACGGCGTCGACGGGCAGGGCGTGGGCGGCCAGGTACCCCAGGAACAGGACCACGCCGAGGACCCCGATGACGACCCCGCGGAAGCGGATGCAGGCAAGGACGACTTTGGCGAGCATGGCGAGCGTGCGTGTCGCCGCCAGCAGGGTCGCACGCTGGCCGGGCGAAGGACCCTAGCAAGCGCCAGGCGGGATTTCGACGGGGTCCCAGCGTCCTTACGGAAACGTAATCTTGGGAGGGGTCGACACTATGAAGAACTCTTCAGCTCAGCGGGCAAGACGTTCGCTGGTTGCGCCGTCGGGGGGTGTCGTCGCCGGGTCGATCCTGTTTCTATCTGGATCTCCGTACTCATCCGGAGAGCAGTGTGGCGGTGAAGAGCCCCCGCGGGACGCCCGGGTCACCCACCACGATGTCGCCCCCGTGCGCGCGAGCGATCTCCCGGGCGATTCCCAGCCCCAGCCCGGACCCTGTGGGATTCGCGGCGCGAGATCGAGCGTTCCGATAGAAGGGCTCGAAGATCCGGTCGCGCTCCTCCACCTCCACACCGGGCCCCTCGTCCTCGATCGCTAGCTCCACCAGCCGGTCTCGCCGTGTCGCCCGGAGACGTATGCGCCCGCTGGGGGGGGAGTGATGGACCGCGTTTTCCAGCAAGTTCCGCAGCATCCGGTCGAGATCGGGCGCGTGTCCAAGGACGAACGTCTCGTCCGCTTCCACCACGATGCGAATCCCACGTGCGTCGACCACCGGCGCGACCGAGACGAGGACGTCGTCGATCAACGTTCGCACCGCGATCTGCGTACGCGGCCCTCTCTCTCTCTCCACTTTGGCCATCGTGAGGAGGTCCTGGGCCAGGTTCTTGAGCCGTTGCGTGGCGTGGAACGATTGCTCGATGGCAGCGCGGTACTCCCCGGCGTCGCGATCCTTGCGGAGCGCGTGCTGGAGCTCTCCGTACAGCGTGGTCAGGGGAGACCGAAGCTCGTGGGCGGCGTGGGCGATGAACCGCTGCTGGGAGGAGACGAGCTCGTCGAGCTGCGCGATCATCTCGTCGATGTCCCTGGCGAGCTGCGCCATCTCCTTGTCGGAGCTCCTCGTCGCCACCCGCGCCGTGAGATCGCCCGAAGCCACCCGCCGCACCACGGCCGTGATGGCCTCGTGATCGCGCGTCAGGAGCCGGACGATCCACGTCGAACCGGCGAAGGCCCAGACTGTCGAGACGAAGAGCGCGAGCAGCATGGCCCGGGCGAGGAAAGCTGCGTCGCCGTCGAGATCCGTGCGCGGCGCGGCGATCAGGATCACGGCACCTTCGCGGGAAGCGACAGGGACGGTGATGGCCCGCAGATGCTCGCTCCCACACCAGAGATCGAAACCCGTTCGGTGCCCCGGTAGCCCGGCCATCAGCGGCACGGCACATCGAAACGCCCCGGTGGTGGCCTGTATGGAACCACCGGGACCATAGATCACCCCGTACTTCGTGAGCGGGCCCACGTCATTGGCCGAAGGCCCGGGGAGATCGCTGAAGGAGAGGGCGCCCCCGCCGAGCGCGTCTGCATGGGCGGCCTCGTGGTTGGCAGAGCCGAGCAGGGCGTCGTCCAGCTGGCGCTCCTGGGAGCGATTCACCGCGAAAGATACGCCCGCGAAGGCTCCACCCAGTGTGAAGAGTGTCAAGACGGAGGCGGCTACCACCAGTCGGGCCTGGAATCGCATGAGGGGTCGCGACTTCCTGCCCGGTCAGGGTAGCTGGGTCCGCAACCGGTAGCCCGCGCCGCGCACCGTCTCGATGACCCACGAGTGGGATCCCAATTTGTCGCGAAGCCGGCTGATGTGGACCTCGACGACGTTGGTGTTGGTCTCGAACTCGAGCCCCCACACATCGCGAAGCAAGGACTGCCTGGGGAGCGTCGCTCCCTGGTTGTTGAAGAAGTACGAGAGAAGCGCAAACTCACGGTCCGTCAGATCCACGATAGCCCCTTCGACCAAGACCTTCCGGGCATCGCGGAAGACCTCCAGCCGTCCGATGCGCAGCGGGGCGGTGCCGGTGGAGCGGCGGATGAGCGCGGAGATCCGTGCCAGGAGCTCCTCGACCTCGAAGGGCTTGACGAGATAGTCGTCGGCCCCGGTATCGAGCCCCAGGACCCTGTCGCGCACCTCCCCGCGCGCCGTCAGCATGAGGATGGGCATCGTGCAGCCAAGCCTTCGAGCCTCGCGGCAAACGCTGAGCCCGTCACCGTCGGGCAGCATCCAGTCGAGCACCATCGCGTCGTAGACGCCTTCCCGCGCCCGCACTGCTCCCTCCCGACCAGCGCGGCAGAGGTCGGTCTCGTAGCCCTCCTCTTTGAACACCCGAACAAGGAAGTCGGCGAGCTGGCGATCGTCTTCCACGAGGAGGAGCTTCATGGTCCGTCCACGGTACATGGGTCCGACGCCCTCGGCTCGCAGACGCCCTCACCAGGGTGGGAGTCGGCTGGGGATGACAGCTTGCTCAGTCCCCATTGCATCTTTCGCGCGCGCTGTAGCAGTCGGTCTCGCATCTCTCCTTCGGGCACCCGAGGAAGCACTCTCGAAGGCCAGCGCACCGCGATCTGCATGAGTAATGCATCGCGGAGCACTGGTTTCTGTGCGCCGCACTTGCGGCCTCGTCCTACGGGACAGCGCCTTGAGCTCGTTGATGGATTGGTCGACGAGCAAGGGGTACCACGCGCTTCGAGAGCACGGCTTCGACCACCCCGCGGCCGTGAAGGTTCGATCGGTGCCGCGTGGGTCCGATCGTGAGCACACGTACGTTGCGGTGCTTCAGCGCGCGGTCACGCCCCTCTCGACGACGCGTCGGCCGCCCTGCTGCGGGCAAGCTGGAGGAACATCGGCCACGCGCTGGAACGAATCGCGCTGCCCATCCTCGCCGGTGAGCCACTCCTCGTGCAGGTGGCGGAGGACCGGGGCATGGGGCTCGCCTGCGCGAGCATCGACGGAATCGTCCTGGAGTCCAACTCGCTGGCCCACGTCCTCGCGACTCGCTACTACCCTCCGCGATCACCGCGGCAGTCGTCACTGGAGATCCTGGTCAACGACGCGATCCGCCTACACGCACCGCTCGGCAGCCCTGCCGAACGCGGGGTCACGCTCCACTCGACGACGCGTCGGCCGGTGGCGCTCTCGGGCTCGCAAGACGCCTTCTGCCGGGCGTTAGCGGAGGATCTCTTCTCCGCCGGACACCCCTCCTTCGCCGTTCGCGCTTCAGGACGCCGCGCGAAACGCCCCGAGCACTTGCGCGGTGTCCTCGTAGTGCACCAGCGACAGGACCTTCCCGCTGGTGTCCAGCGTCCAGAAGTGAAGCTGCTCCTGCTCGACCCGTCGCGCGTTCTTCCGCACGGAGTAGGCGATCCGTACTCGCGCGATGACGTGGTCCCCCGCTGTCAGTATCGCGTACGGTTCGAACCCCTCGATCGCGACGCCCTCCATGAGCGCGCCGAAGAAGCCTGGCAACGCGGCCTTCCCGCGGAAGGGCTGGTGCCAGGGGACTTCACTGTCACGCACAGCGAACGTCCAGGAGGTGTCCTCGGTCACGCGAGAAAGGATGGCGCCGACATCCCCTCGGCCGAATGCGGCGTACACGTCGCGGATGATTGTCTCGTTCTTGGTCGTCATGGTGGTCTCTCCTCCCCATGGGATACGCGTGAGCCCTCGCGACGGCAGCGAGCATTCTCGCAACCCGATGGTGCGATAATGCGCCGGTGATCGACTGGGACGACCTCCGCCATGCTCTCGCTGTGGCACGCGCGGGCTCCGTGACGAAGGCAGCGAGCGCTCTCGGCGTGGACAAGGCCACGGTGAGCCGCCGCATCGCGTCGCTCGAGGAGGCGCTGGGCGTGCTTCTGTTCTCGCGCGCGGCAGGGCGGTGGTCACCCACGCCAGCGGGCGCGGCCCTGCTCGCAGGCGTGGCGGAGATGAGCCAGCGAGTCGACGACCTCGTGGCCGCTGCGTCCCGGGACGACACCCGTCTCGAGGGTCTGGTCACGCTCACGGCGCCGCCCTTCTTCCTGTCCGAGGTCCTGGCCCCCGCGCTGCCGGGGTTCCGCGCCGAGCATCCACGGATCGAGCTGGCGGTGGTCGCCAGTCAGGCGGTGCTCAACCTGGCGCAGCGCGAGGCAGACGTGGCGGTGCGTACGGGCGCGCAGGCGCAGATGTCCCTGTCGGTGCGGCGTGCAGGAAAGATCGGAATGGCCCTCTACGCTTCCCGCCCCTATCTCGCCGAGCGCGGGCGGCCGCGGGACCAGAACCTCGTCGGACACACCCTGTTGTCGTTCGACCCCGTATACAGCGGCCCGAGCTTCGCGTGGCTCCCCGCGGCCGCCGCCCGCGCAGAGACCGCTCTTCGCGCGAACGATGTGGGCATCCTCCACGCCGCTGCGCGCGCCGGGCTGGGCATCGCGACGCTTCCCTGCCTTCTCGGTGATCGCGATCCAGAGCTCGTGCGAGCAACGAAGGATCACGGGGTCGATTCGGTGTGGCTCGCGAGCCCCCCCGAGGTCGCGGGGCTCGCGCGTGTCCGCGCCGTCTCCGGGCTGATCGTCGAGCTGTTCGAGCGAAACGCTGCGGCGTTCGCCGGAGTCGCCCGAAGCGCCTGATCGGAAGACCTCCCTGCCTTCCCGAGGGTTGCCGTTGCGGCTACAGGCTTCTGACTACGCCCTCCCCGCTACCGTGTGCGCGACGGCATGGACATCCCCTTCCGCGGGCGTAGCTTCGACAGGAGCAGAGCCGCCGTGGCTCGGGCAGTGGGGAAGGGCAAGGAGGGAGATGCGATGGCTGCGTTCAACATGGTGCGGATGCGCGTGAAACCGGAGCGTGAGAAGGAGTTTCTCGATCTCCACCGGGCGACGGACAAGGCCCTGTCGGAGAGGATGAAGGCCAACGGCTTTCTCCGGGGCGCGTTGATCAAGACAGGCGACAGAACGTACTGCTTCTTCGCCGAGTGGGAGAGCATGGATTCGCTCGCGAAAGCGCGACCGGACATGATCGGCCAGCTCGATCGGATGCGCGACATGCTGGAGGACCTCGGTGGCGGCCTCGGGGTGACGGATCCCGTGTCCGGCGAGGCCGTCGCCGAGCTGGGCTGAACTCTCTCGTTCACGCGCGGGGCCGCTTCTCTCGCGGTAGCAGGCTCACCCGATCAAGGGCTTTGTCGTACATGCGCGAACGCGTCGGCGCAGGGCGAGGACCCGAGAAATGCGTTTCCGCGAGCTCCAGGAACGCTCGGACGCGCGCCTGATCAACGTCAACCAACGCGAGCTCGCCCTCCGTCGCGACCTCAGCCCTCCCCACCCGCAGGATGTTCGTCGCCAGGTCGAGCCGCGGTGGCGGTCCGTCGCGCCGGGATCACGCGCTTCTTCTTCGCAGCCATGAGGTCGGAGAGTGTACGCCGCGACCAGACCAACCTCTCGCGCGAGGGCGGACAACACGTTAGGCTCGCCCGAGCCATGCCCGTAAAGACGCTTGGGGGTACGTGGACGGCCGAGACCTATCGGATAGGTGCGGACATCCCGAACTGGACGGTGACCGAGTCGTGCGACATCAAGCTGCGATTCACCCCCAACGACCGCGTCGACGCGGGCAAGATCGCGCTCGTCCAGATGATCCTGCGCCGTTTCAACGGGACGAACCCCGACGCCGGCCTGGCGGCACAAGCGCTCGCCACGGGTGGGGCGGCGGCGAAGGCGAAGGCCTCGCGGTCGGATGGTGTGGGGCACCTGGATCGCATGCAAAACGCCAACAACCCGGTCTATGGCGCCCCCAACCTACCGGTGAACGGTAGCGTCTACAACACGGCCGTCGGCACCTTCGACGACCACTACGTGACGGGGGAGCGTACCACCAACAACAATTACCAAACCGGCGCGACCGGCAGGGCTGCTCGTGACGCTATCCTCTACGATCGACCCAACTCCGGCGGCGCGCTGAACGACGACTTCATGCACTTCGAGACGGCGGCGATCTCGCTCGCGGGCCCCCAGAAGAACGTGTGGTACGGCTCGGTGGAATGGGGGTGGACCAAGACCAACGGGGCCATCGTGCTCTTGCCCCTCGCGGTCGTGTCGATGGGCACCCCCTCCGCGCGCATGACGGCGCTCGTGCGCAAGTGGAACACGGGGATCGATCAGGGCGGCAACGCCAACATCAAGCTGAAGATGACGGTCATCCCGGGGACACTGAGCGAAGACGATCTCTCCACCAACCAAAAGCGCTCGACCGCCGCCACGACGATCACGACGGCGCGCGACAACGTGGGCTATTTCAGCCACACGAACCCGAAGACGGACAGGCGAAACGGCGACTGGCTCGCCGCCGCCGTGAACGGGTACCGCCCGGGGGAGTGAGGCGATGGTTCGAGCCGGGCTTTCCACTATCTGCGCCTCGAGTTCACCAACGGTGCGAAACGTGCACGAGGCGCTGCAGATCCGGGGGCGCATCGCGCGTCTTCGTGAAAAGGGCCGGTCGTGAGCTACGACGAAGAGCTCGCCAGGAGAGTCCGTCGAGCGCTCGCCGCGCGTGAGGGTTTCGGAGCTCCGTTGTCTGGGTGATCGTGCCGGTCTGTTCCGCTGCACGTCCCTCCGGGCGAAGGACTCTTCGTCAGACCGTAGTCCTTCGAGGGCGAGGCAGACGCGAGCCTCCAGGATGAGATTCATGGGCGTTTCCGCCGCCCGGCGGAATCGGGAGAAGCCAGCCGCCTGCGGGTGAGCAACCAGAAGATCAGGCCGTGCGACACCAGCAGGAACGGGACGCCGTAGGCGGGGACGAGCACCGCCGCTCCCATGTGTTGGGGCACGTCCATGATCGCCGCAAGCACACCGTTCTTGATCGCGTCGAGGAAGCCGACGACGTTGAACACCCAGACGAATGCGATGGCGGGCCTCGCGCCACGCCGGAGCAGCAGGACGGACGTCAGCGACAGAGCGACGGCGGCCGCGTCACCGATGGCGGTCGACCGCGCCCAGGCGAGGGGCATGTGGCTCGACACGACCACGCCCGGAACCGTGGTCCACAGCGAGATCAGCCGGATGAAGTGGATGCACAGCAAGGGCACGAGCGCGCGCTCGCGCGGCATCGATGCGAGCCGCGGCGCGACGTACCATCGCGCGCAAAGTGACAGCGCGACGACGTTGAACCCGAGCTGAATCGCGAGGACCTGCGTCGCCTGCATGGATCGGATCCTACCGTTCCGCCGCCCGCCCTCGTGCGATTCGCGAACCCTTGGGAGCAGGGCGACGACCCGAGAAATGCGTCTCCGCGAGCTCCAGGAACGCTCGGACGCGCGCCGGCAGAAAGCGTCGGGCAGCATGGACGATCCAGATAGCGCCGACGTCGATGGCCGTGCGGCCGAAGACCGGAATCAGCCTCCCGCGCCGCAGGTCCTCGCTACAGGCGAACTCCGGAAAGAGCCCGATCCCCAGGCCCGCAAGGACCGCGATGCGCGACAGCGAAAAGCTCGTCAGCCTCACGCGCCCCGATACAGGAAGGAGCTCGAGCCCATGCTTCCCGTGGAACGGCCATCGGGCTGGCGCGCCGGACTCTGCCACGACGACGATGTGATGGTTGTCGAGATCCTTCGGCGTCTCGGGTAGCCCACGCTCCGCGACGTACGCAGGGCTTGCGCAGTAACGGATCCTCGCAGGCCCGAGCTTCTTCCCCGAGAGCATCGGGTCGTCGACAGCCCCGACGCGAAACGCGACGTCGAAGCCCTCGTCCACCAGATCCACGTGCCGCCGCGTCAGGGCCACGTCGAGACGAACCCCTGGCCACCGACGCGCATACTCGACGAGAAGCTCCCCGAGGAAGGCGTCGCCGAAGACGGGATCGGCCGTGATGCGCAGCGTGCCTGACGGTACGTCGTGCGCCTCGGCCACCGCCCGGTCCGCCTCCGCAGCGATGCGCACGATCTCGGCGCACCGTTGCGCGTAGGCCGCGCCGGCCTCGGTGAGGTGCAGGCGGCGGGTCGTTCGGTGCATCAGCGGGACTCCAAGCGCTCGCTCGAGCTCCGCGACGCGCCGACTGAGCGTCTGCTTGGGGATCCCCAGCCTACGGGCGCTCGCCGTGAAGCTCTTCATCTCGGCAACCGCCGCGAACAGACGCATGTCCTCGAGGTGCATTGTCCTGATTATGGGACAATGCGTCCACGAGATCACGTATTGTCTCGAAGGCCGCGCGCGAGTATCCGTCTGGGAACCTCATGCTCGTCGATGTGCTGACCGAGACTCTGATCGAACGTCCGCTGCGCGAGGTGGCCGCGTACGCAAGCGATCCGGACAACGCACCTCACTGGTACGTGAACATCGAGAGCGTCGAGTGGAGGACGGAACGGCCCCTCGCGGTAGGGTCGCGCGTTGCGTTCGTGGCCCACTTTCTGGGGCGAAGGCTTTCCTACACTTACGAATTCGTGGAGCTCTCCGCCAGCCACCTGGTGATGCGCACGTCCGAGGGGCCCTTCCCCATGGAAACGACGTACACGTGGGAGGTCGTCGGCGACGGGGCGACGCGCATGACGCTTCGAAATCGGGGAGCGCCCAGCGGCTTCACCAGGCTCGTGGCGCCGCTGATGACCGGTGCGATGCGTTCCGCCAATCGCAAGGATCTGGCGTCGCTGAAGGCTCTTCTCGAAGCGCGTGGCCCAGGGACGGGACGGCTTCGCGCTGGACCGACGGAATCTTCGCTGCCTTGAACCGGAACGGACGGAGTCCAGCGGAGCCCGTGTAGGTCCAGGAGCACGGCGCTTCGCCGGCGCACGCCGGGGCTTCCTTCCCCGTCCAGGAGGCGCTGGACGCCTGCTCGACTCCGGAATCGCCAGCCTCCTCTTCAAGGGCGCGTAACTTCTGGCCCGCGGCGGCGTAGTGCTCCCGTGCCAGCCACAGCCATCCCCCTCCGTTCCTCCAGGTTCGAGGTCGTCCGGACACTGGGGCGGGGAGGTTTCGGCGTCGTCTACGAGGCCATCGACCGGACCACCGCAGCTCGGGTCGCGCTGAAGACGATACCTGACTTCGATCCGGCGGCGCTCTTCCGGTTCAAGCGGGAGTTTCGCGCGCTCTCGGACGTCAGCCACCCGAACCTCGTGCACCTCCGGGAGCTCGTGTGCGATGCGGGCGCCTGGTTCTTCACCATGGAGCTGGTGGACGGCGTGGATTTCGTCGCGCACGTCTGCGACCGGGATTCGAGCGAAGACGGGCCCGCGCTGGCCTCCACGATCGCGGCCGATACCGTGCCCCGCTCGAGGGAGCGCGCCACGCCGATGCCCGCCCGCGTCGGTGGGCGCTTCCACGAGGCGCGACTGCGGACGGCCTTCGCTCAGCTCGTCGACGGGGTCTCCGCCCTCCACGCGGCGGGGACGCTCCACCGGGATTTGAAGCCCTCCAATGTGCTGGTGAACCGCGAGGGTCGCGTGGTGATCCTGGATTTCGGGCTGGCGTGGGATCTGCGGTTCGTGGACGGTGGGCTGACCGAAGTGGGCCAGCTCACGGGGACGCCGGCGTACATGGCGCCGGAGCAGGTGACGGGGATCAAGCTCACGGAGGCGGCCGACTGGTACGCCGTGGGGGTCATTCTGTTCGAAGCGCTCTCCGGGACGCTCCCCTTCGATGGGGGGGCTCTGGAGATCATGGTGAACAAGCAGCACACGGAGGCCCCGCGGCTGCGGGACCTCGTGAGCCACGTTCCTCCGGATCTGGAGGAGTGCGTGGCTCGGCTCCTCGAGCGAGATCCGTCCTGCCGCCCCTCGGCGGCGGATCTCCGCGCGGTTCGCCCGCGGACGGGGAAGGTGATTTCGATCCGTCCGCGCGCCAGCCATTCGACGCGTCTGATCGGGCGCGACGAAGAGCTGCGCGAGCTGGGAGATTCCTTCGCGACAGCGTTGCTCGGAAGGAGCTCCGTGGTGTGCCTGCGGGGGCTCTCGGGGATGGGAAAGACAGCGCTGGTGCGGGGGTTTCTGGAGGGCGTGGAGGAGGGCAAGGCGGCGCTGGTGCTCGCGGGTCGTTGCTACGAGCGCGAGACCCTCCCTTACAAGGCCTTCGACGCTGTCATGGACGGCGTCACCCGTTCCCTCCTCCGCCTCCCTCGGGCAGAGGCGGACGAGCTGCTCCCGACCGATGCCGCGTTGATCGGGCGACTGTTCCCGGTGCTCCTTCGCGTCCCTTCCGTCGCGGACGCTCCTTCGCCGGTGGCCTTTCCCCTGGACCCGGAGCGACTTCGGACCCGTGCCTTTGCCGCGCTGCGCGAGCTCTTCACCCGGTTCTGCAGCCGAGGGCCGGTGGTGGTGGTCATCGACGATCTCCAGTGGGGGGACGCGGATAGTGCGGCGTTGCTCCACGATCTCACGACCTCGCGCGATGCCCCGGCCCTCTGCGTCGTGCTCGTGTGGCGGGAGGAGAGCGTCACTTCGAGCCCTTCGCTCCAGCTGCTCCTTCGGCCGGGCTCTCCACTCGGCCTTCCCAGCGGTCGCCGGGAAATCGCGGTGGGTCCCCTCCGCACGTCCGACGCGTCGGAGCTGGTCCGGCGACTGCTACCAGGGCGGGAGTCCGAAGTGACGGGCGAGATGCTGCAAGAGGCTGGCGGGAGTCCGTTTCTGTTGAACGAGCTCGTGCGCTATGCCGGTTCACGCGTCCAAGGTGGAGCCAACGTCGTGCGTCTCGACGTCGTTCTGCGAGAGCGGGTGCGTGAGCTCCGGGAGCCCGCGCTTCGCCTCCTCTTCGCGGTCGCACTCTCCGCCCGTCCGTTCCCTCTTCGCGTGACGACGGAGGCGGCAGGGCTCCCTCCGGAGGAGGGCGAGCGGGCAGCCGATTCGCTCCGTGTCGGACACCTGGTGCGGAGCGCAGGGTCGCTCGGCACGTGCCTGGAGCCCTACCACGACCGGATCCGTGACGCGGTGATCGCCCTCGCCTCCGCCTCCCAGCAACGCGAGATCCACGAATCGCTGGTGAAGGCGCTCTCGGCTTCTGGAGAGGGTGATCCCGAGGTGCTGCTGCATCACGCGCGCGCCGCCGGGCTGGGGCACGAGGCCGGCGTTCACGCGCGGGACGCAGCCGGACGCGCGACTGCGGCGCTCGCCTTCGACCGCGCCGCCGAGCTGTACCGCGAGGCGATCGAGCTCCTGGGTCCCGAGGACCGGGCGCTCCTGACACGCGCCTTGGCCGACGCGCTCACCAACGCGGGACGTGGTCCGGAGGCGGCGGCGGCGTACCGGTCTGCCGCCGCGCTCGACACCACCAATGGGCTCGATTTGCCCTGGAGGGCAGCGGCGGCGCTGCTCCGCGCAGGCCATCACGACGAAGGGCTGCGGGCGATGTCCGAGGTGCTGACCGCCGCGCGTCTGCCGCTGCCCAGAAGCCCGCTCGGGTTCCTGCTCTCCCTGGTTCTGGCCCGGTTGTGGCTTGCGATCTCGGGCCGGTGGCAGCGCCCGCGTGCTGCGTCGCCGGACGAGCTCGCACGCGTGGATCTGTGCTGGTCGGCCGCCGTCGGGCTGGCCGGCGATCCGCTCCCTGCTGGCCTCCTGCAGACCCGCCACCTCGCCATCGCTTCGAAGTGCGACGATCCCTACCGAGCGGCGCGGGCCCTCGCGATGGAAATACTGTTCCTTGCGTCGCAGGGGGCAGGGGAGGCGCGCATCGAGGCCACGATCGTCCGGGCGCGAACCCTGGCGACGCAATCGGGGAACCCGCACGCGATCGGGCTCGTCACGGGCATGACAGGGATGGCTCGCTACCTCGCGGGTGCCTTCGAAGTGGCGCTCGGCCTCTTCGACGAAGCGGAGGGGATCCTTCGCGACCAGTGCATCGGCGTGGCGTGGGAGCTCGACATGATGCGGCTCTTCGCGCTCGAATGCCTTGCCTACCTCGGGAGGCTCGACGAGCTCTCCGCCCGTATCCCCCCGCTGGTCGCCGAGGCGGAGCGGCGCGGCGATCGGTTTGCCGCGACGATGCTGCGAACGGGGATCCAGAACATGGCGTGGCTCGCCGAGGACGATCCTGACGGGGGCCGCCGCGCGGTCACGCGGGCGGAGGAGCTCTGGTCACCTCACGGATTCCACGTGCAACACTTCCTGCATCTCTTCGCGCACGTGCAGCTGGATCTGTACGGCGGCGACGGGATCCGCGCGCTGGCCCGCCTCGATGCGGTAGGGCGAAGGATGACGCGCTCGTTCGTGCTCGGGATCCCTTTCGTGAAGGCGTGCGCCCACCATCTGCGCGCCCGGGCCCTGCTGTCGGCTGCGGCCCATGCCCCGAGGCAGAGCGCGGATCGCGTGCGGTGGTTGCGTGCAGCTCGGGTCGAGGGACGCAAGCTTCGGGCGATGCGTCTCGGCTGGGCGAGCGCCTGTGGGCACGCCGTCTTTGCCGGAATCGAGTTCCTGGAGAACCGTCCCGATGCCGCGCGCTCCCTCCTCGAAGCCGCTGCCTCGTGCGATGAGATCGGGCTCTCGCTTCATGCGTTGGCCCTGCGGCGATCCGCCGGGGAGGCGATGGGGGGAAAGGAAGGCGCCCTGCAGATCTCTTCCTCCGATCGCGCGATGCGGGCTCGGGGCGTCAGCCATCCTCGACGCATGGCGGCGATGTTGACAGGCGTTCGCGGAGGGCGGGGCTAGAGCGGAGCATTCGACCGCCGCGAGGTCGTCGGCGATGACGCGTCCGGCGACGTTCTGGATTATTCCAGAATACGCGATAGTAAATTTCAAATTGGATCCCTTGTTGCGTTCGTCGCGAGGCCGCAAGTTGTCCTGACCTGGGGCACGGGCTCCAGCCGGACGCCCGAAGCCCTCCCCGACAGGAAGCCACCATGACAGGCATCGCTGATCCCGAGAGATCGAAGAGCACCAAGATCACCGGGCGACGGGAGGAAGTCCACGTCGCCGCGGCGCGAGCGGTCGACGACGGGGACACGGTGGTGGTGATCGACGGTCGCTACCGGGTAGAGGCGGAGCTCGGACGCGGCGGGATGGGCGTCGTTCACCGCGGCACGCAGCTCGCCCTCGATCGACCCGTCGCCATCAAGCGGCTTCTGCAGAGCGTCCGGGCAAACGACGCATCGGTGCAGCGCTTCCGTCGCGAAGCCTTCACGGCGAGCCGGTTGGCGCATCCTGGGATCGTCGGGGTGCTGGATGCGGGCATTCACGACGGGACGCCCTATCTCGTGATGGAGCTCGTCGAAGGCGAACCGCTCGAGAGCCACATCGCACGTCGAGGCTTCCTTCCCGTCCTCGATGCGCTGGCCATCGCGGCCCAGATCAGCGATGCGCTGGCCAGCGCGCACGAGGCCGGGATCCTGCATCGCGACGTCAAGCCCGGCAACGCTATCCTCGCGCTGGACGGGCGAGTACGCCTGCTCGATTTCGGGCTCGCCACGCTCCTCCGTGATCAGGCTTCGCGCCTCACACATCAGGGCGTGCTCGTGGGCACCCCCGACTACCTCGCTCCGGAGATCGCGGGCGGGGCCCATCCGGATCCGCGGGGCGACGTCTACGCGCTTGGCGCCACTCTCTACCAGATGCTGACGGGGAGGGCTCCGTTCGAGCGCGCGACGCCCCTCTTGACGGTGCTCGCGCACCTCTCCGCCGAGCTCATTCCCCCGTCGCGCCTGATCCCCGGCATCCCCCCTTCCGTCGATGCTCTCGTGGCCGAGTTGATGGCGCGCGATCCGGGAGATCGACCGAAGGACGCGCGGGTCGCGCTCGACCGTATCGACCGGATCCTTGCCGCAGCTTCGACGCGGCAAGTCGAGGAGGGCGACGCCGAAGCCATCCCACTCACCGATCGCGACCTCGACGCCGTGCTCCTCGCGGCGCTCGCGGGAGATTGAAGGAGCCACCATGCAACTCGCCGTCGCCCCCAAGCCCCATGCCGCCTATGTGGATCGCCTTCGCCGAAGGCTGGCCAAGCCGGCCATCTCCGTGAAGGATGCACGGGATGGCGTGCTCGATTGTTTTGTCGCCACCTACCACGAGGGCCTGTCCGCTGGCTTGAACGGCGTTCTCGGCGTGGACGCACGACCGGATGAAGTCGCGCGTCTCGCCGCGAGCATGTTCCGAAAACGCTTGCAGAACCACGGCGCCACGTTCGAGGAGCCTTCGGTGGAGGCCCTTGCGAGGGTGAAGGCGGAGGTGGACGAGGAGCTGCACTTCGCCAAGCTTCCTGTCGAGATCCAGTCCACGCACGATCGGGTCTGCGAGCTTCTCCTGGCGAAGGCGGAGGGCTCGCTCCCTCATGCAGGGGATCACTCCTCGATCGTCGACTCGCGCTCGGCCACCGCGAATGGGCCCACCCTCCTCGTGGAGCCTACGCGCTCTCGTGTCCTCGCCTCCGTGCGGCCCGCTTCGCGGCCGAACAGCGCGCTTCCCGCGACAACGGCGCTCCGCGAGGCCGTCGCCATGCTTCTCGAGGAGCTGGCGTCCTGGACGCGAGCGGGCCGCTCGACGGACGACGTACTGCGGCGCCTCGCCAACGCGCAGCACTTGATCGAGACGGCCGGGGAGCTGGAATCGCCGTGAGGTCGCTGCCCATGCCTGTCGCACCGACCACCCATTTTTACCTCGGTCCGGATGGGGGCGCGCCATCATGAGCCACGCTCCCCGAGCGGCTATCGACGGCCCGCCGGCGCCTCCTCCCCGCCCGCCCTTCACGGCGGAGACCGCCGCGCGAAAGGTGAAGCTCGCCGAGGATGCCTGGAATTCGCGCGACCCGGAGAGAGTGGCGCTCGCGTACACGGAGGATTCGGAGTGGCGAAATCGTGGAGAGTTCCTCCGCGGACGCGAGGCGATCAAGGCCTTTCTCCGCCGCAAGTGGGCGAAGGAGCTCGACTACCGGCTCATGAAGGAGCTCTGGGCCTTCACCAGCCATCGGATCTCCGTGCGCTTCGAGTACGAGTGGCACGACGACGAGGGCGAGTGGTTCCGTAGCCACGGCAACGAGCACTGGGAATTCGACGACGACGGGCTGATGCGTCGTCGCGACGCCAGCATCAACGATATTCCCATCCGTGAAGAGGACCGACGCTATCGGTAACGGGCTGCCGGGGAGCCTGAGGAAGGCTATCGAGAAAGCCTCGAGCCGGCTCCCCGTCTACCTTCTCCCAGCCGCCATGCAGGTGCCGCACCTGGTCCTCGGTCACCGCGTCGTGACCCGCCCCCGAAAGCGGATGTCATCCAGGTCGTGAGGACAGCCGCGCGTTCTCCGCCTCGAGCTCGACGATGCGCGCCTGGAGCTTGCCGAGCGCGGCGGCGACGTCGGCTGCGTCGAGCTTCTGCGGGATGTGCTGTGGACAGTTGACGTCCCAGGCGGTGACGGTGATCAGCACCACTTGCTCCACCCGAGCCCGGTACCCTGGCTGCCCGAGCCGTGCCGAAAGCTCCTCGGTCACGGGCACGACCCGCGCCGTCCCCCACACCTTGACCCGGCGCCGGCGCGCGTAGTCGATGAGAAACAGGCACACCTTGTCGTTCTCCAGCAGGTTGCCAGAGGACACGTACTGCCGGTTTCCAGCAAAATCCAGGAAGGCCAGGGTCTTGTCGTCGAGCGCGCGGAGAAACCCTTTGGGGCCGCCGCGGTGCTGCAGGTACGGCTGGCCGTCCTGGCTCGCCGTGGCGAGGAACGCGGAGTCGAGCTCCGCCAGAAAGCCACGAAGCTCGTCCGTCACCTCCGTCTCGAAGCCACCGCCCTGTTCCATCCTCGCATAGGCCGCGCGCGAGCCGCGCTCGGACTGCACGCGCTTCACGGTGTCGGAGAAGGCAACGTCGCTGGAATATCGGGTCATGGCAGGGCTCCGCCTCGCGGCGGTCTCCTCGGTGGTTCGTCTCGGGCGGCGGTGATGGCGGCCCGAGGACACTGTGAGGCGCGCCCGGGGTGACAACCATGGCGCGGATGTAGGAATACTATTTCACTGGGAGGAAGAATCGGCATGCTCCCTGGCGCGCTCTCCCTCTCGCCGTGGGGTCGAACGAGCGCGGCGCGATGAAGTCGAGCGGGAGGCCGTGAAAGGCGGGGCCGACCATGCTGCGGCGAGTCGACGCATTCTCGCCGGCCGCTAGACTGTCGACCCATGCGTGCCCGGGTCTTGTCGCTTGTCTCTTTCTCCCTCCTTGTCGGCTGCGGTCACGTCGACGATGCACACAACGCGAGCCCCACGACCGATGGGGGAGGCTCGGCGGGCGCGTCCGGAGCCGGCGGGGGCGGGACCTCCGTCTCCGTTCATCCCCTCTGCACCGGGGGCGACGGCGTTCGCCTCGCCTTCTTCACGTCGGGCGGTGGACAAGACGTCGTGGACCGCGCTCAGCGCGCCGAGCCGGGTTACGACTTCCTGTACGTCGACGCGAGCTGCCACTACTGGGTGCGCTCGGGCGACGAGGGGGATACGACCTGGCTCCCCACGCGCGAGGGCACCCTCGACGCCGCGCAAGAGAGGCAGCTCGCCGACGCCATCCATTACGAGTCGTTCGCCGAGCTGGCGGGTGTGTGGGCGGGGGAATCCGCCTTCGATCAGGGCAGCACTGTCGTGCACGACGGCGCGCACCGCATCTGGCTCAACGGTTTCGGGCCGCGACGCCAGGACGGAAAGAGCGACGCCCAGGCTGCCCGGCTGAACGCCATCGAGCCGGCGCTCCGTGCCTGGGAGGCATCGCTTCGTGCCTCCGGCGCCGACATGGCTGGCCCGATGCGCGTGAGCGTCTGGTCGGGCTGCCTCTCTCCCAGCGCCTCCGAGCACGCCTTCCCCTGGCCTCTCTCGCAGCCCCCAGCCGCCATCGCTCGCCCGTGTGAGATCGGGTACCAGCGCGGAACCTCGCTGCTCGTCACCAAGCCGGAAGAGCTCGCGGCGCTGCGAAAGGTGCGTGCGGGCTACCTGCAATTGCCGCCCGGGTACGCTGTCGGAGGTCTCGCCACCCAGGCCGCGGGGGACGAAATGGTCTTCCAGCTCTCGCTGCGCGACGCCTTGCCCTTCGAGGACGCCAGTGGGGTGATCCCGGCGCCGCCGTGACGCTACGGGGCCGCGGCGGTGGACGATCCGGACCGGCTCCCTTCTGCCTCGTGCTCGACTTCACTCCAGCACGAGCCGCGTCACCCTGTACCCCGGGTACATATCCCCGGGCGAGTTGTAATCCCCCGGGAGCCGAAACCCCATCACCACGGTCCCAGTCGCGGCGTCGAACCGGGTGGCTATCACCTCCCCCATCGCGAGAGGGTAGCTGTGCTGGGATTCGACGATCCGTGACCCCACGTCGATTCGCTGGAGGAGGCATCCGGCCTTGCACAGCGAGTTCTTGAAGGACGCCCCGCCCGCCACGCTGACCATGGCGTACAGCTTGCCGTTCGAACCGGTCTCCATCCCCACGAACCGCTGGGTGCCCGCCAGGGTGCCGAGCGCGCCGTCCTTCACGAAGCACTCGGAGTCGAAGGAGCCTGTCTCCTTGGTGCAGTGTTCTCCGTGCAGCTTCAGCAAGATCCCCTCGTTGGTGACGAGGTGGGTCGCGGGGTTACCGTTGAATGCGTAGACGCGCGTCGCCTCGAAATCCCCGTGGTACGGCGACTCGTTGACGTACGTGGCCTGGCCGTTCGCGCTGATGGAGAAGAGAAAGAAATCGGAGGGGGAAGAGTGCTCCGTCACGGTGACGAACTCGTCGAAGCCGGGGACCGAACGCATCCGCCGTCCCTGGTACGGCTGCTTCTCGGAGGTGGTGACCAGCTGCCCGGTGCTCGTGTCGTAGGTGGAGAAGATGCCGTCCGTGCCGTCCACGGGGCTGCAGACGAACCGGGCGTTTCTCACCAGCACGACCGACTGACACGTCTCCAGGAGGTCGCCGGACGCGCCCTCGTTGAGGTCGGCGGAGAAGGCGGTGAAGCGCGCCTTGTCGGTGACGAGGAGCCGCTCGCCGTCGAAATCCGCGCAGGTGATCGGTCGCGGCCAGGCCTTCTTTGCGATCTCGTTCCCGGTTGCGCCCACCAGGATCAGTTCCGTCTCCGTGACGACGACGACGCCGGCCGGGACGACGAAGACATCGATCAGCGGCGTGGTGCCTTTGGCCAGCTGGGTCACCCCGGCCTCGGTCGCGCCGCCGCCGCCTTGGCCCGACGAGCTGCTCCCCCCGACCCCCGGCCCCGAGCCGCCCGCCCCCACGCCGCCCGGGCCCTGTCCGCCCGCGCCTTGCCCGGCGTTGCACTGGCAGTCCCCCAGGGTCCCGCTCTCGGAGCACGTCGCCTGCCCCTGCACGCCCGAGCACTCGCACGCGGCCTGCTCCCCGGCGACGCATGCCGCCGGCTCCGTCTCCTGCAACCGCTTGGCGCTGTCGGCCCCCCCGCAACCGGTGGCTGCCAGGGCGACGAGCGTGAGCATGACCGAACGAAGCGAACCGAGCATGGTAAGGGCCCCTTTCCCAAGGCGGGTCCCGGAAGGCTACTGCGTCCCCCGGCGACAAGACCAGGGTGGACAGTCAGAGACGATCGCCCAGCCAGGTCGCCAGCTGCTCGCGCTGCGACGGGCTCATCCCACCCCGCCACACCGCCAGCAAGCGACCGTCCGAGTCGAACAGGTACGTGATGGGCGGCGCGAGGAAATCGTTCACGTGGCCCTCTGCGGGTGGCACGAGGGTGATCTCGGGGGAGCAGCCTTGCTCGGGCCACTCGGTCGGGGCCGGCATCGGGCGGCGGCCGAAGGCGCGGGGATCGGAGGAGGCGGGGACGGCCAGGGCGGCCCCGACGATCGCGAGCTTGCTCTCCGGGTAGCGTTTCGAGAGCTGGGTCAGCGAGGCGGCGTAGGTGGGCTCCAGACACCCGCCCTGCCACGCCAGGAGGAGCGTGTATTCCGCACGCCTGGGTGGACGGATCCCGACGCTGTCAAGGCAATCCGTCGACACGCACAGGGTCTCGCGCATCGGGGTGTTGCCAAGGAGTCGCTGATCACTCTGCCCCTTGATCCATCGCGTCGTGGTGAAGACCGCAAACCCCACCGCAGCGACGGCCCCCGCGAGGAACACGGGGCGAGGGATGTGGAAGGAGCGACGCTGCGCGATCGGCGGCAAGGAGGCCGTCATGGGCGGATTCGCCGTGGGGCGGCTCGCTCCCGCGGGTGGGAGCCAGCTCGAGACGGGCCGCGCGGGCTGCTCCGAGATGCGGGGGGCGAGGAGCTCTCGCGGGTTGGTGGGGACCACGTCGGCCTCGGCACCCAGCGCGCGGAGGACGTCGCGCATCCCCTCCGCCACCCCGCGCTCCACAGCCCGCTTGACCACCACGGGCGCCTCGCACGCCACCCGCTCGGCGACGGCCACGTCGATCCCGAACGCCTTCGCCAGCGCGTCGATGAACGGTTCCCCCTCCGGCGTCGTGTGCGGCGCACTCTTGACCACGAGGTCGAGGAGAAACGGCACCTCTCGCCCTCCGGATAGCGGTCCCGGGGGCACGCTTCGCTCGGGGAAGCCGGGCGGAGGCCGGGAGCTCGCGCGCTTTGCCTCCTCGCCGAGCAGCCGCATCCGGACAGGCGGGGGGATGGCGCCGTCCAGACGCACGGCCGTGGCCTCGCGCAGCAGGTTGATCGCCGTCTCCTTCGCGCCGTCTCGCTCGTAGAGGGAGACGAGCCTTCCATACGCCCGCTCCCCCCGGACCCGGTCCCCGGCGAAGTCGGCGGCGCGAAGCATCTCCAGCTGGAAATCCACGCTCCCCGGTTGCTCTCGCACGAGCGCGTCCAGGGCCACGAAGGCCGCGTCGAAGCGGCGCGCGGTGACCAGCTCGGCGGCCGCGAGGAGCCTCGGATCCTGCACGCGCGACACCGCGCTCTCCACGTCGCTGTCCAGCTTCGCGTCCAGACCCGAGAGCTTGAGGCCCCCCGCCACGGCCGCGCCGAAGACGAACCCCCCCACGTGCGCCCAGTGCGCCACGCCCGTCCCCACGCCCAGCACGGCCCAGAACAGCTCCGTGGCGAGCCACAGCGCGAGCATCACCCACGCGGGTGCGGCGAAGGTCCCGTACCGTGGCGTGATGGCCAGCCAGTAGACGTAGAAGAAGCGGATCCGTGTGGCGGCAAAGATGACCAGGAAGGCGCCCATCGCCCCGGCCACCGCCCCGGAAGCGCCGATGATCGGCATCGAAGCGTTCCCCGTGAAGGCCGCGTGACAGAGCGCCGCCGCGATGCCCGCGCCGAGATAGAACCCGGGGAAGACGGCGCGCCCCCACCTGTCCTCCAGGTTGCAACCGCACAGCCAGAGGAACCACAGGTTGCCGAGGAGGTGAAGGATGCCCCCGTGGAGAAACTGGTAGGTGAAGATCGAGACGAAACGTTTGTCCCCGGGCACCCAGCCGAAGCGATGAAACGGGTGCTCCTTCGTCGCGACGGAGACCTGTTCCTCCAGGCGGACGAGCTCCTCGCTCTCCTCCGCGATCGTCACCGCGTCCGGCACGGGGGGCGCCGGCAGGCCGAGGCGCTTGGCCATGAGCATCGCCGCGGAGCCGGCCGTGTCGGGGCGGAGGTACGGGTGCGTCGAGACGAACTCCCCCACGCTCTGCTTGGCGTCCGCGATCCGCTTCTCCGCCGCGCTCTCCGCCGGCAGGGACCCGGCCCAGGCGAGCACGCACAGCCCGATGATCGCGGTGGTGGCGACGGGCCATCGCCGCGCCGTCATGTCCTCGTGGGAGATGGGAAGGATCAACATGGAGAGCGTGGAGCTCCGGGTAGCAAGCGGGGATCGGGCGCAAAGCGGTGCCGAGGAAGGCGCCCGGCCCCTCCTGCTGCCCCTGCAGCCCCCGGAGCTCCCGGCGTCGTGATCCCCGAACCGACAGACGACCATGTCGCGCGGAGGGGGGCTTCGTCAACGAACCCTCCCCGCGCGCTGGCGCTTTCATTTCCCGCGGTGAAATTCGCCTACACGCGCGCCATGGCGAAATACAGGCTAGCCCCGGGGAGAGGCGTGCGCGCCAGGGCGGCCCCGAGCCGCGTCTCGGCCCTGCAGAGGGCCAGCATCGCATGGTTCACCGGCGTCGGCGGGACGCGGAGGTTGCTCTCCGACGTCGCCCCCACGTCCCCCTTCACCACCACCCTTCGCTGCGCAAACAGCAGGGGAACGAGCACGCGATTGAACGGAACCACTTCCACCACCCGCGCCCCCGCGAGCCCGCCGAGGAGCCTTTCGAGCCCCCGCCGCTCGTAGCGAAGCCGGTGACCCGCCTGCACGTCGACCTGGCTCCACAGCGCCATCAGCGCCGGCACGGTCCCGATCACGAACCCCCCGCCCGGCCGCGCCAGGGAGAGCGCGCTCTCCAGTGCGAGACCGGGATCCTCCAGGTGCTCGAGCACATCGAACAGCGCCACCACGTCGTAGGCGCCTCCCTCGAGCGGCCCCTTTCCCCGCGCCAGATCCTGCACCACGAAGCGCGCCCCGGGCGCACGCTCCGCCGCCCGCCTCACCAGCGACAGATGCCCGTCCACCCCGGTGACGTCGTACCCCACGCGGGACAGGTGCGCCGTGACGCAGCCCCCCCCGCAGCCGAGCTCCAGGACCTTCGCTCCCGCAGGGACACCGAGCTCCCGTACCTTCCGCGCGAGCAGCTCATTGCGGGCGCGATGCCAGAAATGCCGGTCCTCCGCCCGCGCGAGGGCCTGCATGGCGCGCCCCTCCGACACGTCGAAGCCGGCGTGGTCCTCCGGCAACGGCGTGGCGATCTGGACATTCGGGGGTAGGGGGATCTCCATCGCGACGCCCCTGTACCACGCCAATCTTGACCGGGCCCCTCGGACAGGGCTTCTGTGCGGGCGTCATGCAGGCCGAGGTGAGCCGCCCCCGAGGTGCCCGCGACCTTCTCCGGCTGGAGACGTCGGGGCTCACGCTCGCGTACTGGGGGGCCGTCGGGCTCTTCACCCTCGCCTTCTTCGTCACGCCGTACCTGCCGCTCATCGATTACCACCAGCACGTCGCGGTGGCGGCGATCATGCACCGCCTCTTCGACGCGGCGGCGCCGGAGCACGCGCTCTACGACGTGAATTACATCACGTACAACGGCGGCTTCCACCTCCTCGTGGCGCTGCTCTCGTACGTGCTCCCGCCCGTGCATGCGGGCCGCGTGGTGATGGCCGCCTACCCGGCGCTCTTCGCCCTCGCGGCGCTCTCGGTCGTGCGCGAGGCGGAGCGCCCCCGCTGGTACGCCTTCCTCGCGCTGCCCATCACCTACAGCCACGGGATGGCCTGGGGCTTCGCCAACTGGAACCTCACGTTCCCCGTCGCGCTCCTCGGTATCAGCTGGTTCATGCGGTACACGCGCGGCGATCGCAGTGTCCTCGCCCGCCTTCTCGCCGCGTCCTGCTTCTGCGCCTACGGGCACGTCCTGGCGATGCTGTGCCTGTGCCTGGGCATGGGCGTGGTGCAGCTCTCCCGCATACGCGAGCTCGGCCCGACCTGGGGCGCGCGCTTCTCCCGCCTCCTCGCCACGCCGCTGCCGGTGATGCCCGGGGTGCTGTGGTGCGTGTTCGTCTACCGGTACCAGACGCGCTCGTCCTTCTCCAACTGGGCCGAGGCGCAGTTCGAGGGCATGGACGATCCGCTCTGGTCCAAGCTCCGCCACGTGCTCGATATGAGCACCGGGAACTTCTGGGATCTCTCCGACAACATCCTGCTCGCCCTCGCGCTGGGCGTGTGCGGCCTCCTCACCTTCCTCGGCACCCCCGAGCCCCCCTCCTCGGATACGTCGATCGTGCTGGATCAGCGCGCCGTACGCTGGCTCGCGCTCACGTTCGCGCTCGTCTACCTCGTCATCCCCAAGGTCTTCATCGCGACGTGGTTCATCTACGAGCGCTTCCCCCCGCTGGCGATGATCTTCCTCGCCGGAGCGCTGCCGCTGCGCCTCATGCCCAACCGCGACGAGCTCCGCGCGGCTGCGGCGGGGTTCGGCGTGGCCGCGGGGGCCAACACCGCGCGGGTGTGGGCGACCATGGGGGACGCCCACGACGCGGTCGCGATCATCGACGCCGTGCCCGAGGGGCACAAGCTGATCGCCGTCACCTACGAGCCCACGACGGAGCGCATCTCGCGCGAGGTCTACGTGCACCTCGCGGCCATGTACCCCGCGAAGAAGCGCGGGGAGATCGCCTACACGTTCACCAAGTTCGAGAGCATGCCGGTGCACTACAAGCCGGGAAAGGCGCCTCCCACGGTCACCGGGGGGTTCGAGTGGGACGCGTACAAGTACGACGTCCACAGCGCCTGGGCCCGCGCCTACGATCTCACGCTCATCCGCTCTCCCCGCCAGGACGACGAGGAGCCGGCAAGGATGGTGTTTCGTGAAGAAGCCTTCAGGGTGAAGCTGCTCGCGCGGCGCGGGCGGTTCTGGCTTTACGATACCTCTGATCTGGCTCGCTGATAGGTGGCCGGAGGGTTTCTGCCTGGCTTGACCGTTGGGTTGTGTGGCTGTCGTGGTGGCTCTTGCTCCGTGGGAAGGGGGTGGCGGCCATGAAGGCAAAGGGCAAAAGGCAAAAGGCAAAGTGGCAGAGCCAGAGGCGGAGCTGAGGAGGGGCGAAGCTGAGCAGGCGCTGCGCCGAGCAGGCACGGCAGCGACCGGAGACCTCTCGGCCAACCACACCAGCGAACGAGACCACGTCTCGGCGCTGCAAGAATCGGATCCCCTTCGCAGCAGGCGGGATAACCTCCTGAGGCCTCGATGACGACTCCTTCCCTCCCCCGCGACTTCCCTCACACCACGCCTCGCCCGCTGCCGGTGTGGTCGAAGGCGCTCGGCCTGCGCAACGCCCTGTTGAGCGTGGTCATGGGCCTGATCTTCTTCGTGGGGTCCATCCTCGCCTTCTCCGGGTGGAAGGGGAGCCAGGTCGAGTCGCACGGGGAGAAGGTGACCGCGACGATCTCGACCATCACGCGTCACTCTTCGTCCAAGTACTCCGTCATCGTGTTCACGTACCCTTTCGGCGGGCAGGAGCGTCGTCAGAGCTTCAGGTCCTACACGGATCTCCACCTCGTGCAGGGGACGACGGAACCGGCCTTCGCCTTTCAGCCGCTCGGCTTCGGCCCGGTCAACGCGGTCCTGGCGGTCGATGCCGCTCGCAGCGTCCAGAGCGCGAGGGGGCTGATGATCCTCGGGATCGTGTACACGTGCATCTCGCTGATCACCTGGATCCTGATCCGCCGGGTGACCCGGATGCGAAAGTGGCTCCTGGAGAACGGTACGCCCGTGGTGGGCAAGGTGACGTTGTACTCGGAGTGGGGCTGGGGTCGGAAGCGGCGACGGTTGCAGTACGAATACCCGACGCCGGCGGGGGCGCAGACGGGGAAGATGAGCGTGAACTACCGTATCGCCGATCAGCGCGGGCCGGTGCAGGTGGGGGACCCGCTGGTGATTGTGTACAGTCCGGAGGAGGTGGAGAAGAGTACGGTCTGGGGGTTCTTGACGGGGTGAGGGGCTGTCGAAATTAGGTGCGTCGCGGAGCGCAAGGCATCCCAGCGCGATCCAGGGACGCCAGTGGGCACCGCGGGTGGAGACGGCGCTGGGGTGACGTCGGCGGGTAGTCGGGAGGATCTGCCGGGGTAGCCGGGGGGTGGGGAGCGTGCTCCTCGGTGACCGATTCGGCTGCAGACCTGTCGCGCCCAGACTACTGTCGAAGGCCTGGGCATGACCGTCCTCGATCTCGAAGATACTCCCCGGTTCGCCACGTTCACCTCCGCCGAGCTCGCAACGTACGTCGAGGCGGCGCGCGTCATGCTGTGGACGTTCCACTCCGTGCCTCCACCGAACACAATGGGCAACTGGGCGCACGAGGCCACCCGTCAGGCCGTCGAACTCGCCTGGCGTGAGCCCTCGACGGACGACCAGCTCGCTCACGCCAACGAGATCGACGCGACGGAGGACGCTGCCTACGCCTTGGCCTTCGCTGTCGCGCACCAGCTTGGCTACGCGATTGTTGGACGCTTGCATCACGGGTCAGGCGCGGACTGGATCATGGTGCTCCGTGGCGAGCCAAGGAACGACTACACCAAGCTGGAAGTCTCTGGGATCGCACGCACCCGTGACAGCAACGCCCCGCACGTGCGCCTACGGATCAAGGTGAAACAGGGCTCAGGGGGTGACTACAATCGGCCCGGCATCGCCGTGGTCGCACGATTCGAGGACGCGCTGATCCTCTCCGAGGGTTGGAAATGACCGATCCGTATTTCGACGATGAGGATCACCGCAAGAGCGAGCGCTTGGCGTTGTCTGCAGAGCGATCGGTTCGGTCCGGGGCTTGGCGCGAAGCGCGACAAGCGTTCGCAGACGCTGCGGCACTGGAGGAGGCCACTACGCATCGAATCGCTCACACTGTTCCCCGCGTGCGAACGCTGTTCGCGATCAGCGCGGTGTCGCTCTGGCTGAAGGCTGCGGAGTGGGACGAGGCCAGCCGCGCGGGATGCGCGTTCCTCGCCACCCCGGTCGCGTTGACTCCGGACGGGCAGCGCGAGCTGCAGGCGCTCGTCGAACGAGCTTGGCGTTCACGAGAGCTCGAGGCTGTCTTCGGCCCCGAGCGGGAGGCGTTCGTCGGGTTGGAGACACGCCTCCTTGGCGGATCAGTTCGCACAGGGATCGCCCCTGCCGCCCTCGTCGCGGAGCGGCGCGACATCATCGTCCCTCTCCTTTACCGCGTGGCCGAATGGCGGGCCCAGAAGAAGTTCCGTCGTGGGGGTCCGTCATCGTTCGCCTCTTCGTTGGAGGTCCTCGAAGCTCCGGCGCGAGCGGCGAGCTTCGGAGTCATGCTGTTCCTCGGGCGGCGCGGGCAGCAGGTTACAGACGCGGATCCGACGCGTCCGAAGGATGTCATCGGTTCCTTCCTCGACCTCGCCCGTGCCGCCTCGTTGAACCAATTTTCGACGCTCGAACTTTTCGACGGCAGCGAGTACGTGAAGGCGTTCACGCGGGCATTTCGCGATCTCGCCGGCGACGGAACGAAGGTGGCGACCGTGGAGTTCGCACAGGTGGACGGAGCGCGCGAACGGGTGTCACTGGGCTCGCCCGAGCGCATCGTGTTGACGGAGCGACTGGCGGGTCGCGACGAGGCGCGCGCTCTCTCCATCGACGGCGTTCTGAAAGCGGTCAACCTTCGCGGCAACGAACCAAGCATCCTGATTGAGCCTGGCGGAAGAACCGGTCACCGGTTCCGGATCGACAAGGGCGCCCACGACGACACTATCGGTCCGAAGTTGAATCGGCCGGTGCGGGTCGTCGGGCGTCACGATGTATCGGAGGGGGGGGAGACGGAGGACTGGGCCGACGATGTCATTCTGATGGAGGATGGTGTGGAACCGGGGTGAGGCCCCAGATGACAGGGCGTGGTGGTCCGCGCCCTGGTCAGTCGGCACCGATGGTCGTGTACCTCCCTTCGTGGTGGAAGAGCCAGATGTGGTTCGTACCGCACTGGACGACGACCACATCTCCGTTGAAAAAGCACTCGCCCTGCTTCTCCCGGTGCTGCGCCACCAGCGCGCCGAGCGCTGGACCGTTCACGAGGAACGCCCCGTGGCGCTGTGCGATGGATGCCTCCGTTGCCACGAGGAGCGACCCGGATGGTTCGACCGCATACAGCCCGGCCTGTACGGCGAGCTCGACGTCGGACTTCGACTCCCAGTCCACGATCGCCTTCCAGGCCACGTTCTCTCGAGTCGACGCAATGGCGTCCGGGCTCAATGAGGCAGGGCGAACGCCGAGGATCCGCGAAAGCTCGTCGTAGACTCGGGCCAAGGGGACGATCGGGGTCATCGGGTTATCGACGCGGGGGTTTGAAGGTTTCCTGCCCGACGATGAAGGCCTTCTCCACCACCGAGTGACGTTGCCCATCGAATACGCGCACGCTGACGTGAGGGCCCTCGTTCATCGGCTTCGGGTGTCCCTCCAGGTTGAACTCGATGCGCGTCATCCCGTCCGGGCTCTGCCACCAGTTGTCCTTGTAGTTCTTGAAGCTGTCCAGTGACCCTCCCGCAAACCGTTCCGCGAACTGGAGGAGAGCGTCCTCATTGCTTACGAGCGTCCTCGTCACCACACGCCCGCCCGAATTCGTGACCGCTCGCGAGCCGGGTGCCGGGCCGTCCTCTCCGCTGCAGTCCTCGCACCCGTTGTGCACCAGCACATTCGCGGCGCCCACGAAGTACGTGTGCCAGCCTTCGACCTCGAAGTTGTACACGGTCTCGGAGGACGGGACCGAGTGGCCCCCGGTGACCCGAACGATCCGGCCATCCCCGGCGTGGAGCACCTCGCCCGGCGTGAGATCCTGCGCCGGGATCCACCCCATCCCTTCGACCCAGAACGGGTGGCCGGGGGTCGCGCGGATCAATTCGGCGGCTCCGGATACCTCCTCGACGTCGACCTCCACCAGCGCCTTCTGCGGGGTGACATAGCGACGAATCACCGGCTTCAAGGCGCGTTCGCCGGTCTCCGGGTTCTCCGACCACAAGAGCTCCCCTTCCTGAACCTCGGAGATGGCCCGCGGCCCGCTCTCCGTTTGCACCGTCGTGTCGCCAGCGAAGCACGGGCACTCGACCGGGCCGCCGCGGGAGGAGGTGCTCGGGCCGTTGCCGCTGCCTCCGCTGATGCTGCGGTTGTAGGCCCTTGTCTGGAGTGTGGACGCCGTCGCCCCGAACATATCGCCGACCCCGGCGCCGATCGTCGCGGCGCGCAGCGAATTGTCGTCGCTGGCCCCGAGTATGTTCTTCGCAAATCCGTAGAAGACGGCGCCCGTGACGCTGCCATACAATCCGCCACTCGCCTCGAGGCTGTGCTGGACGCGCATGGCGGCCAGGTTGTCTACGGAGGTCTCGTACGGGCCGAGGATGTCCTCCCCGATCGTCCTCGCTGACCTGCCGACGCGCGGGTGGCTGCGCATGTGCGCGGCGCTGACGGCGAGGAAGTCCTGCTTCGCCGCCGGGACCTGCTGGCGCATCTCGTCGAACATCCAGCTGTCGTCCCCGGTGCCGAGGCTCCCCGTGGCGACGTAGTTCCTTGCCCACTGGAGGTAGTCCGAGCGGCGCTCGTTGTACTTCGCCGCGAGATCGTTCTCCGCCGCCAGCCCGCTCGGGTCACGCCCCGCGAGCGGCGCGCTGCTGACGAACGCGAAGAGATTGTTCCCTCCCGCCAGGCCGATCGGATCGGGCGAGAGGAACCGGCCCATCGCCGGCCGATACACACGCGCGCGCATGTCCACGAGGCCGCGCACCATGTCGTGCGGGAGGCCGTGGAAGCCGAAGGGGCTCGTCATCGCGTCGGCGGGGAGAACACGATTCGACGCGTCGCGGATCGTCGGGGTTCCGTACGCGGAGTAGCGGAGGTGGAGCACCGCCTGCCCGCCGGTGTTGGTCAGCATGTAGACCGACCCCTGGCGATCCTGGTGGTGATAGTGGCGCGCGCCGTTCGGCAAGAGTGTCACCACCGGCTGATCGTTCCCCTCCGCGGCGATGACCGTCTCCAGGTCACCGTTGGGCCGGCGGATGAACGCGAGCTGGTTGCCGTCCCATCCGTAGCGCGTGATCTCACCCGTCCGGATGTTCGTCTCGGTCACCACGCGGCCGAGCGCGTCGCGCTGGTAGCGACGCCCGTCGACGGTGGTGTCCACCGGTTGCACGCTCGCGAGCGAACCGAGCGGGTCGTAGCTGTAGTTCGCGGCGTCATCCAGCACGAGCGCGCCGCGCGCATCGGCACGCGTCGAGGTCGCGCCGATCTGCGTGTACGAGTCGCGTGCGTCGTGCACGTAGGACGTCGTCGTCCCCGAGGTCGTACGGCTCATCCAGTTGTTCCGCCCGTCGAGCTCGTAGGACGTCCGACCGTAGCCGAGGACCTGCAGCGCCCTCGTCGTGGCTGCCGAGGTCGTATCGAGCGCGCCGAGCTGGAATGACGCGGTCAGGTCCGCCTGCTCGGCCGCGACGCGCCCGAGAGCGTCGATCGCGAACGCCGAGCTCGCCGCCGGGAAGGCTCCACGCTGGTCGCGGAGAAGCCGGGGGACACCGTCGAGAGGGAGCTGCCACTGAAGAGAGGAGAGCGTCGCCGAGCCGACCTTGGCGTTGCGCGCGTCCCCGATCGAATTGAGTCGCGAGAGCGCGTCGTACCCGTACGTCGTCGTGACGTAGTTTCGAAGTGTCCGGGAGACGGGACCACCCGGGCGGTTGTACGCCCAGGTCGCCGTCGGCACGAAGTCCCCCCCGACGACCAAGCTCGTCTGGCGACCGAGCAGATCGAACTCGCGCTGGACCGAGTTCGCGCCGTACGTCGAGAAAACGCGCTGTGAAATGTTGTTGTAGGCATGCGCGCGGGTCGCCGCGGCGCCCAGGACATCGTCGTTCTCCGTCGCCGTGTTCCCGAGCGAGTCGAACGTGAACGTGCTGGTGGCGGTCGAGGTACCGTTGTCGACGCGGGAGGCCCGCGAGAGGCGGCCCAGCCCGTCACGCTCGAACACGAGGGTCGTGCGGCTGGAGAGCGCCGGTCGGAAGACGGTCGCCTGTCGCGTCTGAAGAACGACGTCCACGCTCGAGAGCCAGCCGGTCGGCGCCCAGGTGAGCGTCGACCGTGCGCCGCGCGGATCGACGGTCGCTGCGGCGTAGCTTGTCGGTCCGAGGTACTCGGTCGTCGTCGCCGCGCCGGAGGGGTCGGTGACCCTATCGGGCCTGCCGAGGCCGTCGAAGTGAAATTGCCAGGTGGACACCGGACCGTTCGCCGCGGCCTGGCTCCGACGCGTCGTCACGTTGTCGTCGCGGTCATAGACCACGCGGACGTCCTCCCCGGCACGGTCCGGTAGCGCCCCCACAGAGCCGCCCGCGCGACCGAACGCATCGAACGACAGCGACGTCACGAGGCCGTTCGCGTCGGTCACGCTGAGCGGGCGGAAGGGATCGGAGTAGGCGATGGTCTGGAGGACGCGGGGTTGACCGTTCACCTCGATGGACGATTGATAGGGCGCGCCAGTCGCCGTCCGGGTGGACACTTCCGTCACTGGTCCGCCGACGAGCGTCTTCGTCGTGCGCGTGGTGCGACCGCCATCTGCAAAGCTCGTCTGCACCTTGCTACCGTCGGGGAGCGTGACCTCGACCGTGCGCCCGGCGCCGTCGTACCGGCTCGATGTGACGTGCCCCACCGCGTCCGTGATCGTCACGACACGCTGCACGTCGTCGTAGGCGTACCGTGTTGTCGCGTAGCCCGAACCGACCGCCTGGCGCTGCGCATCGAAATGCCAGCGCCACTCACCATCGAGGCGGCCGCGCGCGTCGTACGTCAGCTCGACGGCCGCGAGCAGGCCGGGATCGTTCCACTGGGGCCTCCGGTACGGGAGATCCGTCGTCGACGAAAAGTGCGCCTGCCAGGCGACGTTGCCGAGCGCGTCGTACCCGGTGCGGACGACGCCGCCATCGGCGTGAAGCTCCTCGATGGGACGCCCGAAGCCGTCGTACGTCCACGTCGTGGAGAAGCCCCGCCCATCCGTCGCCCGCGCGAGGTGGCCCTTCGCGTCGTACTCGTACGTCGCGACGAGGCCGTGTGCGTTCCCCCCCGTGGGATGCTCCAGGCACGCGTCGTCCCAGGACTCGGCCGCGGGGCCGAGGTCGCCGGCGTGAACTTCGCGAATGCGCCCCTCGCCGTCGTGCTCGTAGTGTGTCCGGACGCCTTCGGCCGAGACGTGATCGACGAGCCTCCCGCCCGGGCTACGGTTCTCGCATTGCGTCGAGAGCAAGCTGCCGTCGATGGCGGACTTCGTCGTGCTGATCGTCCTGCCGATCGCGTCGTAGATGGTGGAGATCTGACGCCGCGAATCGGTCACGGTCCTGGGCTGCGCGTTGCGGTCGTAGGTGAAGGACTCACGGTAGGTGCGCCCGTCGCCTCGGACCGTCCGGGTGAGCAGGAGCGGCCCGTCGTACCCGAATGTCTCTTCCAGACCGAGCGGCGAGACGGTCCGCGTGGGCCGCCCGGCGGCGTCGGCGAACGTTTCGCTCACGATGGGCTGGGCCCCGGTCGCGTCCGTCGTCAGCGTGCGGGCCGTACCGTTGGTGACGTCGTACGTGAGGCGCGTGACGCTGCCGTCCGGCGCGGTGATCCTTCCCGGCATGAAACGATCGGGGCCGCTCCCACCGACGAGGCTCGTCTGCGTGACGAGGCCGTCAGCGGCAACGATCGCCTGCAGGTTGCCCCACGCGTCGTACCTTCGTTGCTCGATCATGCGAGAAGGGAGCCGCGGATCGGACACGGCCGTCATGCGTTTCGGCCAGCCGCTCCAGCTGAAATACTGACGAATCGGCGAGGGCGGGACGATACCGGGTACCGGCCCCGGGATCCTCAGCGCCTGGTCCGGATTCCCCTCGCCATCGAAGTGCGTACAGTGTTGCTCCCCGTCGGGACCGAGCGTGCCGATCACGCGCCCGGCCGCGTCGTACTTCACCCACCACGACGCGCCCGTGTCGTGGTTGTGCGTCCGCACGATACGGCCCGCCGCGTCCGCGTAGTACGTCCAGATGCTGCCGTGCAGATCGCGCAGAACGGTCGCGTGATTCGGACACTGCGAGGGGCGGCCGTCCGCTGCCATCGCGTCGGAGGCGTCGCAAACCGCGTCGTGGACGGTGTCGACGCCCGGACTGGGCAATGGCGTCCCCAGGCCGGTCAGCCTGGCCAGCACGGCTATTCCACCCGGATCCGGCTGCTCGTGCGGGTACGTTTGTGGACTGGCGGGGAAGGCATCCACGCAGATGGCCGGTGGCCGGTACAGGAAGAGCGGCTCGACCTTTCCTGCTGCCCACGGCTGCGATGGCAGCGACGCCTTGAGATCGACGTGGCTCATCTCGGCGTGGAAGGCGCCGTACCGCTGGGTGATCACCGTATCGAAGTCGGGCGATGCGATGTCCGTGCCGTAGGTGTTCTCCAGGTAGAGATTGCCGTTCCCCTCGTAGACGCGAATGAGGTTGAAGTTGAGGTCGGTGGGCGAGCCATACTTCGGCCCGACGAACGGTCCGAGGGCGTGCGCTTCGCTGAGGCACAAATCGGTGCACGAGCGCTGGCAGATCCCGCCCAGGTCGAGGCTCTTGCAGTAGGTTTCGGCGTCTGCCGAGTGGCACTCCTTCTCGCACGTCGTGTTGCAGCCCGCCGTGCACTCGGCCGCGCAGCTCGCCGTGCACGGGCCGCTCTTCGCGTTGATGCACTGCGCTCGCGCGGTGGGGAGACAACCATGCGTGGTCGACCACGCGCTGGCCGAATGGCCCTCGTCGAGGAGCCGCTGGTAGGCCGGCTCGCCCGGCTTGGGAATCGACTCCCGTTGCCCCGGCATGTAGTCGGGCGCGAGGCACCGATCCGTCAGGGGCCGGCCGAAGAACGTGTTCTCGCAAGCCGATTTGCAAGACTCGTTCAGGTTGCAGCTGTCCAGGGCACACTCGTCACGCGCGCCGGTCTTGCAGCACTTCGAGATGCCGTAGTCGCAGATGTCGTCGATGATGCTCGTCTGCCAGTCCGGGCAGTACTGCCAGAGAGTGAAGGCGCAGACGAGCTGCTGCGCGAACGTGGCGGCCGCCAGCTCCACCAGGCGACCGATGTCTTCGATCGCATCGCCCACGTCGTTCAAGCTGTCCCCATGGACACAGACTTCGCCGTGGGTCTTGCCCTCGCCGTCCGTCGACGCAATCAGGCAGCTCACGAGCAATCGACACGACTCGCCGGAGTTTCTCTGGCACGTGTCGTCGCACGAGCTGCAGATCGATTTTGCGCCGGTGCTCGTGTAGAGGTCCGTGCACGCCTTCGCGCGCAACGTCGCCTCGTCGGAGGCGTCGCACTCGGCCTCTGCTTGGTTGCCGCATGCCGAGCTGCACCCGCTATTGCAAGACGGGGCGCACGTCGGCTTGCAGCTCGTCGTGCAGGCCGTTGTCGCGCGCTTGCACTCGTCGAAGGCAGCGGTGGTGATCTCGGCGCAATGTCCGGGCTCCTCGCAGGCCCCGTTCGAGACCGCGCACGCCGCCTTGCATGCCGACTCCAGCCTACGCTCCGGGAGCCACGTGCCGGCAACGCGATCGTGCCGGACGTCATACTCGTACCGCTCGCTCCGACCGTCGGCCCGGAGAGCCTCCTCCAGCCCCCCGTTCCGGTCGTAGCTGTAGCGCGAGAACAATCCGGAGCTCGCCTCGTCGACCCGCACGAGGCGATCGCGACCGTCGTAGTGGTAGAGGATGTGGCGCCCGACGCTGTCGACCACCTCGTCGAGCCGAGAGTCCTGCGTCACCGCGGGGCCCCAGACGAACGACAAGCCGATACCGTTCGCGTCGGTCCATCGTGACAGCCGCCCCTCGGCGTCGAAGGTTCTCACCTCGCCCCCGCGCGAGCGCAGCGTCCACGTCAGGCCAGAAGCCCCCTCCGCCCCTGCCAGCACGAGATCACTCGCGTCGGTGGAATAGGCCACAACGCCGCCACCTCGGCTGGACTCGCGAAACCGAAGCGTCGTCCCGGCGCCCGTCGTGAGGAGGACCGTGGGTCCGCACGGCGTCCCGGTCTCTGCTGCCTGATCCTCCGTGAGGCGCTGGTTGTACGAGAAGTCCCAGCCCGGCCCGAAGGGGCCGTTGAAGTCGACGCGACTGCGATAGGTACGCTCGTGGGAGAAGGGCACGCCGAACCCGGGAAACGACAGATCCGTGTGCTGTACGACCATCTCCCCGAGCACAGGATCGACAGGGTCGGTCGTCTTCAGCCCACGGTGCGGATCGGCCTGCGAGCTACCGTCCGTGCCCAGACTGCGCGCGCCTGCCTGGTCGCGCGGAAACGGAAACGGAGGCTGGATACCGCCCGACGGGGGTTGCACGACCGTCTGGATCGGTACATGCGCCTGCCTCGACGTCCCGCTCAGGTCCCTCGACGCCAGCGTCGAGCTCGCCCGGACACCAGCGTCGGCTCGCTTGTCGACCCCCTGGGTCGCGGCCGGGGGATAGCTTCGACGAGGGAGTCGCGGCAGGCTGTTGGTCACGGCTTGCGAGCCGAGCGATTGCCCGGGGCTCCTGGTGAACGTCGCCTTGAGGGTCTCGTCGTCCTTGGAGCCTCCCGTCGACCACGTCGGCGCGTCCGGGTCGCAGACCAGCAGGCAGCTCTGCGACTCCGTGGAGCAATTCGGTTGAACGTGACATTCGGCGCTGGCCACCCGTGGCCTCGTCGCGACGATGGTCGCGAGGGCTCCCAGGGCGGCGGCGAAGCGAAGCGTAGGGGGAAGGTGCCGGCGGTGCGGGTGCTTCGATGTGGAATGCGAATCGTTCTGCGACCGAATCTTCTTCACGAATCCTCCGGTACTGGCGCGGGGCGCGCACGGGGGCCGATAGCAATTCACGAGCCAACGCGAGATCGCCGTGTCTTGCCGCGCGGGGTCTTTTGGGAGGGGGGGGGCAACAGTGTTGCGGCGTGGGTTGCCCCTGTTGCGCCACCGTTGCGTGGAGCGCTACACCGGCGCGACGAAATCCACTCGTCAGATGTCCGCGCGGGGAGATCCCTTCTTCCTCGTGCTCGTGCTCGTGCTCCTCCGGAGCCGGATCCGGATCGAGCACGAGCACGAGCACGAGCAGGAGGGGAAGGAGGGGATCCGGATCTGGGCCCACGGAGGTGACGAACGCTCATCGCCGAAGCGGGAGCGGGTGGATGACCGGCTTGGGCGGGTTGTGGCCTGGAGAGGTACGAGGCCGACTGGACCCGATCCCGCGTTTTCGCCCGGTGTGATCCGGGGTAGCGACACGGGATGCGCTTCTTTTCTCTCGCTCTTCCGGTCTCGCTAGCTCTTCTCGCTCACGCTCTCACGGGGTGCGCTTCGGATCCCGAGATCGTCACGGATCCCGGCGACGGTGGGTCGGGCGGGACAGCGGGCGCAGCGGGATCTGCCGGCGGAAAGGCGACGGGCGGGTCGGCTGGATCAGCGGCGGGCAAGGGGGGGGCCTCCGGGAGCGCGGGGAAGGGCGGGGGTGCCGGTGGCTCGGCGGGTACGGCAGGGAAGGGCGGGGGCGCGGGTCTCGGCGGATCGGCGGGGAGCACGGCGGGCGGCGCGGGGAAGGGCGGGAGCTCGGCGGGGAGCGGGGGGAAGGGTGCGGGCGGGAGCTCGGCCGGGACAGGCGGGGTGGCCGGGCAGGCGGGGGTCGCCGGGATGGGCGGTTCGGCCGGCGGCGTC